>OOCP01000943.1_pt1 | contig 33386 bp, 27 predicted proteins | sample 1671511 | NCBI WGS metagenome assembly OOCP01 (sample SAMN06348164, study PRJEB24527) | human gut metagenome | biome: human gut; feature: ankylosing spondylitis patient; material: feces | host: Homo sapiens | place: China | collected 2015-10 | reverse complement strand
AAATATTTTTCAATTTGTATGTTATTCTCGTAATTACACACATTTGATTTGTCCGTAAAAGAGAATATATCTTCTGGCCGAACACCGTTATCTATATACGGTGTTCTGTGTTCATTTAATCTATTTTGTAAAGCAAACTCTTTAAAATTGTGAGCATTTGCAACCCACTTCTGCTTCCAATAATTTGTTTCAGCAGTAGCAAGTAATGATTGTGTATAAAGCTTTCTACACATAATAAAAAGTTTTTCTAAATAATATTTCGAAAATGTGCATTGCCCATTCAATTTTTGTATTATATCTTCAATAATAGTGTTAGTGAAGTCCTCCGATGATTCATTCATATTTATATAGCGGTAATTATTTAGGTTCGTTATCCCCAGTGACAACTGTACTATTTTTAAATATTCGCTTACAGTATCTGCACCACTAGAGTTTGTCACCGTGACAGTAAATCCATATCTTCCTGCATATTTCATCAAATGAATATCTCTTGACAGCCTGTCTAGTAAATTCTTAAATTTTCCTGGGACATTTAAAAAATAAACCGGGGCGGCCATAATAATAACATCAGAATCTAATAATTTTTCTCGAATCAATTTCATGTCATCCACTATATCCATGCCACAACTTCCCGTCTTAAAGCAACTACTGCACCCCATACAATATTCGATTCTATAATCTTTCAAATAAATTAAATCATATTCATTAATCACTCCTCGTTCGTATAAACGATGTACTGTGTTCTGAACCACGTGTCCAGTTAAAGACATTTCATTATTGCTGCCTATTACTGCCACCAATTTTTTCATAACCTTTACCTCAATCCATTAGAAATAATTTACTTGTATATTCATCTTCAAGGTATAATCCGCATAAGGCACATATTATACCCGGCACACCGGTTAAAAAATCCCTTCGCTCATCATTCTTCCAGATATAGCGATTATTTTCATATAAATTTTTTATCTCATTTATTTGATTTTCTATTTTTTTTACGATCATCTGTTTATTCACTACTGTTCCCAAGGTGTTTTCTATAAGTATTAAACTTGCAATTCCATGGCAAATACAAGGAGATACAAAATTAAATTTGTTAGAAGATTGTTCTAAAATTTTTTGAAGTATTAATATATTTTCTTCCGAATTTTCAATGCGCAAATATTGATCTATTTTATAAAATCCTTTAATAATCGATAAATTTCCATAGCACCACGAAGGACGCGAAAACATATTAACAGCATATGTCCTATTTATGTATTCTTGCCATGATATTTGTTGTGGCCATACTGGAATTCCATTTCGTTCTTTTTTTGTATCAGCATAAAACTTTTTTAAAAAGATGCAAAAATCTGCAATTTTGTCCGCTTCATACCCACAATAATATGCTTTAGCTAACGCTATACCTACACCAATAATTCCATGAGCTACTCCAAGATCAAGATACCCTGAAGGGAACAACATTCTTAAAGAATTCGTTCGTAATGATTCATAAGGGACAAAAAAAGCCAATCTTCTGTCCCCGAGATATTCCTTTTCGTCCTTAAGTCTTAATAAATAATTTACAATAGCGGTAATTTTCTTTTTGTCATGTATTTCCCATTCAAAATCCAACAGATAATATAGTACTCCAGAAACGCCAGATATTACATCATAAAATTGTGTACTATTAAATAGCGTACTTGATTCTATCATATTGATATACTGGTAGGCAAAGTCTAGCAATAATGTATTCAATTTTCGAGAGAAAGTTTGTAATTGTCCTGTTCTTCTTGCAAAAATATTTACGGCAAACGCTTCTTTACCTAAGCCGGAAAACATGCCGAGAAACATTATTCTATTTTCATTTTCAAGTCTGCCCTTTATTCCTTTGCAAATATCATATCCTATGCTTTCCCAATATTCTTTATTGTTTAACAATGGGAAAATTTCCATTATTGTTGTCAAAAATTGCACATCATCAAACGTTATATTGTCTTTGTTCAAATACCATCTTAAAGAATTTTCAATCAACATTTTGAGAGATCTTTCAGTGTCAGAAGATATATTATATCGACATTTATCCAGGTTTATCATACAATTTCCTCTTTTTTGTGGAGAAAGCCGGGTTGATGGCTACAAACTATTTAACGTGCTACATTGACGCATTATAAGTACATTAACAATAAGGAGATTACGTACCTAGCATCTAGCAACACCACGGCATGCGGTCATATCGCTTGCTGAGCACTCCTGAGTCTTGCCTGATGCTGATTGTGATGTGCAAACTGGTGTTCCATCAGTACAATATTCAAAAGTAACTAATGAACACACTAACGATGTTACGTCAGAAGCACCTTTTACTAAACCATTTGCTTTCTTTACTTTCTGAATATCTAAGTCAAAATCATCGTAACGTCCCATATGTACCTTCCTTTCATAGGCGGCTTTCTCCACACTCATAGCTATGATAGAATGAACTATCATTACCATGTACTGCGCTTTTAGCTTATCATAAATATTAGCATATTTCAATATTGGAGCTATAATATTAAGCATTTTGTTATATATGTTATTATTTGCAGTGTATTGCGCAAAATATATATTGTATTCAAAAAATAATCCAAATTCATTCCCGCTTACACAGGGGTAAATGCACAAATTCCTCGATAAAGCTGACATCACTCTATGCATCTGCTTTTATTATGCTTTTATTTAATCGAATAAAAGCATTTGGACCTGTAGGAAGTGTTGCATTATTATAACATTCAACAGTAAGATACATTCTCGTTTCCACGAGGCACACAGTACGGAAAAATTTAGGCCTTTATGTTCTTCTATGACCTTATGTCGGCGCATTGCTATTGTTTATTCATTTGTTCACCCCCTTAGTATGCAGAATATATTATATTTTAAAATATTGCAGATAGTCATTTTTAATATTATATATGTAAATTCTCTTCATTACTACATTGTGACATATTTGAGACTTAACAAAGCTATATTTGATTTCTTATTAGCCCCACTAAAGTTTTGTGCCGACTGTTCTTTCAAATTCACTGCTTTTATTGTAAGCGCTGAATAACCCACCGTCTTTCCATTCCAGCTAATTCATGCGACAATCATTCTAATCCAAGTGAGTTAAGACATTGGACAAGTTTGGTTCAAAGACATCCCAAACGTTCTGACCAGGAATGGATGGAACTAATTCAAGAATGCCGCACAAGTGGTCTTACTGATAAGGCCTGGTGTGAGCGGAATCACATTCAGCGCAGCAGTCTTTATTATCATATCCGGAGATTTCGAAACATGGCTTGCGAAATCCCAGATAATCCCGTATCTTCCTGTCAGGAACAGCATGAAGTTGTAGCAGTTGATTTTTCGGTTCCTGCGGAACGTGAAATAACAGAACAGCCCAGCAATGAGACTGTTGCATACGCACCGGCAATCCGCGTAATCTATTCTGGATTTTCCGTGGAGATTCAAAATACGGCAGCAAGTGAAACCATTCGAAATACCATCACTGCGCTGCGGCAGTTATGTTAGGCGAGCTGTCCGGTGTAGCTAAGATTTTCATCATCACCGGACGAACCGACATGCGCAAAAGTTTTGATGGTTTAATGGCTATTATACGAGATACCTATCAGTTGGATCCTTATGCAAATGCACTGTATCTGTTTTGTGGCAGGGATAGCCGGAAATTAAAAGCACTCCATTACGACAAGGATGGCTTTGTGCTCTATCAGAAACGACTTGATGAAAATGGTCGTTTTCAATGGCCGCGCAATGCTTCGGAAGCCAGATTATTAACACGCCAGGAATTCCGGTGGCTTATGGAAGGTCTTGCAATTGACCAGCCAAAAGCGATCCGGCCATCCAAAGAGAAAAAAGATTTCTGATTTTGTATAAATAGCTGAAAATGAAAATCTTTTCTTTGGTTTTTATCCCGCTTTTTTCATGCTATCCACAAACTTTCGTGGATAGAGGAACTTATTCGTGCAGTTCAAAACTTATAGATCCCAGACTGTGGATAAGTAGCTGATAATCAAGAAAAAAGCTTTGGTTTTCATGCGATTTCAGCAAGATTTGCTTCCGTCAAAATGACGATACTGTTTTCAGACCGGTTTGTCAGCATCACTGCTTTCCTGTATAATGGAAGTATCATGAAAGGAAGGCAGTGCTCATGGTAAAAGAAGATCAGATCAAGCTGATGCAGACCATTATTGATCAGCAGGAAAAACGGATTCAGGAAAAAGATGCTGTCATCGCAGATCTTCGTAAGCTTGTCGATGAACTGCAATCGTTAAAAGCAAATCTGGAAGAAACCTTAAAGGAATTTCAGCGACAGTTCTTTGGCGTTCGAAGTGAAAAAACAAAAGCTCCAGATAAAAAACAGGAACAGCAGGATGCAACTGCAGAACCAGCAAAAACGGTAGAAGTAAAAAGCCATACGCGACAAAGAAAACCCAAGGCTACGCGTAAAGAACTTTATGCCAACCTTCCGGTTCGCGAAATCGTGGTTCCATTAACGGAGGAAGAACGTCGCTGCCCGTACTGCAATGCAGAAATGACAACCATTGGTTATACCGATGTCCGCGAAGAACTGCGTATAACACCTGCAAAGGTAGAACGTATTCTTTATAAACAGGAGGCTGCGGTATGTCCGGAATGCAGGAAAGATGGCGATGGTACGCTTGTAAAAGCCACTACGCCAACCGCTTTGTTCCCACATAGCCCTGCATCTGCTTCGATTGTAGCGTATGTGATGTACCACAAAACATTTGTCGGTACTCCGTATTACCGTCAGGAATCAGGAATGTTCCAGTTGGGAGTAAAACTTCCCCGGGAGACCATGGCCAACTGGTGCATACAGGGGCTGGGAAATACTTCTATCCACTTTTTGAACGGATGCACGAACTGTTGATACAACGGGATCTTATCCATGCTGATGAGACAACATGTCAGGTCTTGCGTGAAGAAGGCAAAGCTGCAGAATCGATATCGTATATGTGGATCTATCTCAGCGGAAATGATGGTCTGCCTCCAATCATCCTATATGATTATCAGGCAGGACGTGCAGGCAGGTATGCACAGCAATTCCTCGAAGGTTTTCATGGTATGCTGCAATGCGACGGCTACCAGGGATACAATAAAGTAGATAACGTACTGCTTGTTTGCTGTCTGGCTCATTGTCGCCGGAAGTTTTACGAAGCAATACCAGCGGAGCGTCGGAAAAAGCTGAAGCTGTTGGATATCAATTCCGAGGAAGAAATCAAAGAGCCGCTACTTCCTAAGAAAGAAGAAATCCCCGGCATGATTCCGGCTGAAGTTGGCCTGGCATACTGCAACAAGCTTTTCTTTTTGGAAAAGCAGTTCCGTGACCTTACTCCGGAAGAGCGAAAAGACAGACGTCTGGAAACAGAAGTGCCGGTATGGGAAAGCTTTTACGCATGGTTGGAACAACTCAATCCTGTAAAAAGAAGCAAGCTGGAAAAAGCTATGATATACGCAAAAAATCATAAAGAAACACTGCGTAATTATCTTCAGGATGGACGTTGCGAAATATCGAATAATACAGCGGAAAGACGTGCGAAAAGTTATGCGATTGGCAGAAAAGCCTTTTTATTTCACACATCGACTGCCGGAGCAGAAGCCAGCGCTGTCATGTACAGTATCGTAGAAACCGCAAAAGCCAACAATCTGAATGTGTTCCAGTATCTCTACACAGTACTACTTTATATGCCGGACTACAAAAATGAGCCCGCAGGTATAGAAAAGCTGTTACCGTGGAGCGACTTTATAAAGGAACGCTGCAGCGGGTTGATTGATGTTGAAAATCAAACACTGGAACACCATGAACCACTGCCTGTTTAAGGCGAAGGATACCAAGGGGGCAGTGGGCAATACGGTGGATTATTCATCGCTTACCATAGAATCAAGAAAAGAGTGAAGATACAGGTTTTAAATTTTAAGTGAACTGCTTTTGAAAGGTCGTTTTTTGTTATGTCTGATTTTTATGAATTATTTGGAATCTGTATTGCATAAAAAAACAGCCGGAAGTGTCCAATGCAACCAGAAAAGAAATACAAAATGATTCGTGGAATGAACGCGGCGAGAATACGGAACGGGCAGTGATCATAGAAAAAAATCCAGAAGCGCTTTTATAAAGAGCGCGTGAAAATTCGTACACCATATATTATCTGCAATGATATAATGTATAATACATGGGAGAATATTGCAGAGAGTGATTCAGAATGTTTTCGGCGTTGTATTTGCATTTGTATTTTGTGCTATGTTTTATTTGTTTACGTCGAACAAAAAGGAAACCGGGGTGACCGCAGATGAAGAGTGAGGTGGATTGGAAAGAAAGTAAGTGGTACACGATGTCCGGTGGTCAGAAATGTATTGACTGGAAAAAACATTGAAATCAAAATTTACGGAGAAGACTATGATACGAGAAATTGAGAACAGAAGAAGTATAAGAAAATATAGATCCGATGAGATTGACAGGAAGCTGATCGAAGAGATCATATATAGTGCTACTCTTGCGCCATCAGCCAAAAACCGGCAGCCATGGAAATTTATCGTATATCAGGGAGAAGCGAAAGATAAACTGGTTGAGGTTATGCGCCATGGTATAAATTCAGAAAAAATCACACATGAACTTATGCCGGAATGGGCATTTGCAATCCCCGATGCTGAAAATACAGTCAGAATCATGCAGGAGGCGCCGTGCCTTATAGCAGTGCTTAATACAAATCAATATACACCATTTGCAAGCATCGAGAGAGAAAAACGGATCGTAGAAATTTGCGATTCGCTGTCGATCGGTGCGGCTGTTGAGAATATGATATTGACAGCGACCGGATATGGATTAGGTACATTATGGATTGCCAATACCTGCTTTGCCTATAATGAGCTGATAGAATTTATCGGAACAGACAACCAGCTGACAGGAATTGTTGCTGTTGGAGCTGCAAATGAAGCTCCGCCGAAAAGGCCACGAAAAGCATTAAGAGATGTTGTCGAGTATAGATAAAGAAATCTTAGAGAGATTTTAAACTGCCAAACAACGAAGAGATAAAATTCATATTGGAGATGATCAGCTTTGAAGAAAGCATATGAGCAGGAAATAGAAATGTGAACCCGGGTTTTTGAGGAATGTATACCGGTGGATCTGAGAAATCTGGATTTAAAGGTGGAACCCATGTCGTTTGATGGAGTGATCCTGTCCAATGTTCTGGATGTAATGCCGAAGGACATATCAACAACCGTGATCGATGATCTGGAACGGGTGCTGAAGCCCGGCGGATATTGGTTTATTAAGATGAATCCGTACTATTCAAAAGAAGAGCTTGAAAGCTTTGAATATAAAAATGCGGGTAATAATATTTATGAAAAAGATCATATTATGAGATTAAGACAGGCAACTACAAACTATTGGAAAGAAAAATTTGCACGTTTTGGGAAAGAGATCATATATTTGGAATTCGAATACCCGTGGCAGGAGGGAATGAACCGTCTGCTTGTTTACCAGAGCTAAAGATGCTAGAAGATTCGCAGCAAGAAGCCGGATACTGAAAGAGAGTGTCCGGCTTCTTTTACGAGGTGCGCCAGACGGCGCACTTTGCAGATAGATATAAGCTTCTGGGAGAACGTTTTATTTCTCACGGCAATATTCCCGGATCATTTCCAAAAAATCCCTCGCATGCTGCGGCAGATACCGGTTTTTCCGATAGGCGGCGATGGTAGTTGTGAGAGCCGGTTTATGGCCGACGGAAAAGCAGAGGGCGCGGTTTCCGGTGTACTGGTTTTCATGGTGGAAATAGCTCTCCGGGGCGAAGGCAGCGCCGATGCCGTCCATAGCCAGATGGATCGACATGGAGGAGTTTCTCGTGTGGAGAGAGACCGGTGGATTGATGTTGTACTCTTGAAAGAGATCCAGAGCGATGCCGCCGGTGTTCTGGTCCGGGTAGAGGAGAATGAAGTTTTCCTCTTTTAATAGGGAAAGATCTAACCACGGGTAGCGGAAGCCGGGGCGTGTGATGGCTTTTGCGGCGAGAGGATGGTTTTCATGCAGGACCAGAACAATCTCCTCAGAGCGCAGGATCTGGTAGTCCATGGTCTCGGGAAATTCATGGATATTGTAAAGAGTCAGGTCGATGGATGAGGTCTCCAGACTGTTCTCCGCAATGAAATTTACAGCTTCCATGATATTTAAGGTCACATAGGGGTATCGTTTATGAAACGGCGCCAACATTGGTTCGATCAGTGTGCTGCCCATCATGATCGGCACGGCGATGTTTAAACGGCCACGCTGGCGGTGAGCAATATCGTCGTATTCCTGCATCCACTCATCACCGCAGGCAACGATCTGTTCGGCGTAGTGAAGGTAGCGTTCACCCATGTAGGTCGGGTAGTAGCGGTTTTCGTGGCGGCTGAACAGCGGAGCGCCGAGACGTTCTTCCAGGTTCTTTAAGTACTTGCTCAGGGACGGCTGGGAGATATAAAGGGATTCGGCGGCTTTGCCGATGCTCTGGTGGCGGGCGATCGCCAGGATATAGCGGGCTTCTTTTAATTCCATACAGGGCCTCCTCATAGCTTTACTGCATAAAAATTATAGATAATATGTATTTGACGTATAGTATATCACTTTTTATAATGAATGTAAAATATAAGTGTAATTGATGAAAAAACAAATATTTATAAGAAATACTAATTAAAATTTATTACGCACAGTTAAGAAAGGGGCAAACCAATGAAAAAGAGCAGTGCATGGTGCATGCTGGTTCCGGGACTGGTGATCTTATTTCTGTTCCTGATGATCCCGCTGCTTCGCGTTCTGGTTCCAAGCGTGTTTACGGGAGATTACCCGTTCAGCGCATACGTGGACTTTTTTAAGGACGAGTATTACAGAAAGATCTTTTTGAGAACCGTGAGGATCGCGGTCATCACCACCTTTGTCTGTATGGTGGGCGGTATCCCGACGGCGTATTTCATCAGCCGCTGTGATAAGAAGTGGAGAGGACTTCTCCTCTCTGCATCGATCTTCCCGATGATGACGAACTCCGTTATCCGAAGCTTTGCATGGATCAATATTCTCGGCAGCAACGGGATCATCAACAAGGCAATGATCGCTATGGGACTGATCGAGAAGCCGATGAAGCTTTTATACACCGACTTTTCTATCATCATTGGTTCTGTCTACCTGTTTCTTCCGTTAATGATCGTGACAGTTGCCGGTGTTATGGAAAATATCGATGATGACATGATGGAGGCGGCACAGAGCCTCGGAGCTTCAAGAAGCGAAGCATTCATGAAGGTCATCTTCCCGATGAGTCTTCCGGGAATCATCGTCGGCGGTATTCTGGTATTTACCGGAACCCTGACAGCTTACACGACGCCGCAGTTATTAGGCGGCAACTCCAACATGGTCATGGCGACCCTGATCTACCAGAGAGCGATGTCCGTCAGTGACTGGACCGGCGCGTCCGTGATCGCCCTCATCATGATCGTTGTAACCCTGGTTGTGATCAAAGGATTTAACGCTCTGGCCGCACGGCTGGACCGCAGAGGTGAAGATTATGCGTAAAAATAAAGTGCTGACCATATGGGCAGCGATCGTATTTGCATTTTTGATGATCCCGTTACTGATCATCACCGTAACGGCATTCGGCGGCGGAAGCGCCATCACATTCCCGATCGAGTCCTTCTCGACGAAATGGTTCGCGAACGTGTTCGCGTTAAAGTCTTTCCGCAGATCATTCCTGACCAGCCTTGAGGTTGCGCTCCTCGCGACCTGCATCTCTCTTCTGGTCGGAATCCCAGCGGCTTACGCGCTGGCGAGAGCCGGTTTAAAAGGAAAGCAGTTATTAAAGTCCATCTTCCTTTCCCCGACCATCGTTCCGGGAATTGTAATCGGCTTTATTATGTACCAGTGCCTGATCCTGACACTCAGGATCCCGGTGTTCGCGGGACTTCTCGCAGGACACTTTATGGTGACACTTCCGTATGTGATCCGTGTAGTCGGTTCTTCGATGGAGCAGTTCGACTTTTCCATAGAGGAGGCGGCGTGGAGCCTCGGATGCCCGAAGGGAGCGGCGTTCTTCAAGGTCGTTCTTCCAAATGTGACCTCCGGAATTTCCTCAGCATTCATGCTGGCGTTCATCAATTCCTTCAACAACATTCCGGTGTCCATGTTCTTATCCGGACCGGGTGTTTCCACATTCCCGTCAACACTGATGAACTATATTGAATACAACTATGATCCGACCGTATCGGCGGTTTCCGTACTTTTAATGGCAGCTACCGTAGTCATCATGGTGATCGTAGACCGCACACTGGGTATCGCAGCCCTGGCGAAATAAGGAGAATATGACCATGGCTTTTATGAGTTTAAATGGAATCGACGTAAGTTACGATAAAAAGAAACAGATCTTAAAGGGGCTGAATCTGGAAGTCGAGGAGGGCGAGCTCGTATCCCTCTTAGGACCCAGCGGATGCGGTAAGTCCACGACACTCCGCGTCGTTGCAGGCTTTATCGACCCGCAGGGCGGAACCTTCACATTAGATGGTGAGGACATGACAAAGGTCCCGGTCCATAAGCGTCAGTTCGGTCTGGTATTCCAGAGCTACGCCCTGTTCCCGCACTTAAGCGTTTATGACAATGTAGCGTTCGGACTCAGGACAAGAAAGATGGACAAGGATGTGATCGACAGGAAGGTCAGGGAGATCCTTGAGGTCTGCGGTCTGACAGAGCTTGCCGACCGTTTCCCGAAGCAGATGTCCGGCGGACAGCGCCAGAGAGTTGCCCTCGCGAGAGCACTTGTCATCGAGCCAAAGCTACTGCTCTTAGATGAGCCGTTATCCAATCTTGACGCGAAATTAAGACTTTCCATGCGTGTGGAGATCAAGAGACTTCAGAAGCGCCTTGGAATCACAACATTATTTGTTACACATGATCAGGAGGAATGCTTCTCCATCTCCGACAAGGTAGCCGTTATGAACGGCGGTGTCATCGAGCAGTTCGACACACCGGAGAACATCTATAAGAGACCGGCGACAGAGTTCGTCGCGAGATTCATCGGTTTCGAGAACTTCCTTGAGCTTGCGAAAAAGCAGGACGGCGTTTATACGGCACCGGATGGAAGCGAGTTCTTAACTTCCATGGATCTTGATTGCGAGAAATTCGCGGGAACGATCCGCCCGGACGATATCTGTCTGGCAGATGATGTTCAGACAGAGAATGTCTTAAGCGGTAAGATCGGTGTCCGCACATTTCTTGGGAAGAGCTACCAGTACGAGGTTGAGACTTCCGCAGGTGTCCTGAAGGTAAATATGGGTACCGACCATGTTTACAAAGAGGGCGAAAAGATCCGCCTGTATCTCCCGAAGGACAAGCTGATCCTGGTGAGAAAATAAAAATTTAACTTAGTGAACCATCGCGCGGGCAGAGATCCTGTCAACGCGAAGAAATATTATCTCAAAAGAGAGAAAGAGGAGAAAAACCATGAAAAAAACAGCAGCAGTTGTACTTTGCACAGCAATGATGCTTACCGCCTGCGGCGGCGCATCCACAACAGAGACCACAGCAGCAGGAAGCCAGGCAGCAGGCTCTGAGACAGCTTCTTCCGCAGAAGAGACAAAGGCAGCTTCCGGAGACGCACAGAAGCTCGTATTATCCACATACGGCCTCAGCGAAGATATCTCCGAAGAAGAGGTTTACACACCGTTTGAGAACGAGTTCAGCTGTGAGATCGTTACTGAGACAGGCGGCACAAACGACCGTTATACAAAGTTAGCGGCAGACCCGAACTCCACCATCGATGTGATTGAGCTCTCCCAGGCTATGACAGCGAAGGGCACTGACGAGGGACTTTTCGATACGATCGACTTAAGCAAGATCCCGAATGCTGAGAAGCTGATCCCGGCTGCAAAGGAGATTGCAGAGGCAGGACAGGGTGTTCCGTACACTATCAACAGCATCGGCATCATCTACAACCCGGAGCTTACAGGAGTTGAGCTCACAAGCTTTGATGACCTTTGGGATGAGCGCCTTGCAGGCATGGTTTCCATCCCGGAGATCACAACAACATTCGGACCGGCTATGGTTTACGTTGCAAGTGACCACGCAGGCGTTGACGTAACAACAGACAACGGCGAGGCTGCTTTCAAGGCACTTGCTGACTTAAAGCCGAACCTTGTTAAGACTTACACAAAGTCTTCCGACCTGATCAACATGTTCACATCCGGTGAGGTTGCAGCAGCAGTTGTCGGTGACTTCGGCGTTCCGACGATCGTAGCCGCTAACCCGACACTTGTTTACGTTACACCGGACGGAGCTTACGCTAACTTCAACACCATCAACGTAACAAAGAACTGTGCGAACAAGGAGCTTGCTTACGAGTACATCAACTACCGCATCAGCGAGGAGCTCCAGACAAAGACAGGTAAGGCATTAAACGAAGCTCCGACCAACATGGATGTTACATTCACTGAGGAAGAGTCCCAGAACATGACTTACGGCGATGCAGCTGAGAAGGTTAAAGTTGTTGACTACGCTTTCGTAAACCCGATCTTAAATAACTGGATCGACCAGTGGAACAGAACGATCAACAACTAATAATGAGGAAATTTATATGAGACCCGATTTCATTCTGAAAAATGTCATGGTCTATCAGACCTTCAGACAGTGCTTTGAAAAACGGGATGTGGCAGTTGCAGGGGAAAAGTTTTATTGCATTTCCCCTGCAATTTCATATCCGGGAGTTGAGGAGCGGGACGGCAAAGGCAGATACATGCTGCCAGGTCTGGTGGATATCCATATGCACATCGAGAGCTCGATGACGTATCCGGGCGAATTTTCCAGGATCACGCTTCCATATGGAGTGACAACGGTGGTTGCCGATGCCCACGAGATGGCGAATGTGTTCGGCATGGACGGCATCCGTGCTTTTATGGCGCAGAAGACGAAGCAGGACATTTTCTGGGCGATCCCGTCCAGTGTACCGGCGACAAATGAGAAGTTAGAGACAGCCGGGGCGGCCCTTGGTGTAAAGGAAATTTCTGAGATGGCATCCTTAGATGGAGTTCTCTGCCTTGGAGAGATCATGAACTATAAGGATCTCTCAGCGGAAGGCGAGAGCCGGACGAGGGACCTCATCGATGTGTGCCGGAACGCAGGAAAGAATCTAAGGATCGAGGGACACTGCCCGGGACTTACGGGGGCGGATCTTAACCGCTTTATCTATGAAGGTGTTGACGCGGATCACACCCAGCAGACACCACAGTCAGTGATGGAGAAGACGGAGCTTGGGATGTTTCTGGAGCTGCAGTTCAAATCCCTGACACCGGAGGTCGTGAAGACTGTCTGCGACCATGAACTCTATGAGAATGTGGCGCTGGTGACGGATGACACGATGGCAGATAAACTTCTGACCGGACATCTCAATAAGATCATCGAGACGGCTGTGAAGGCGGGGATGCCGATGGAGAAGGCGATCTACTGCGCGACCTGGACACCGTCGCGGCGGATGCATCTGGATGACAGAGGGATGATCGCGCCGGGAAAGATCGCAGACTTTATGCTGCTTGACAGTCTGGACGGGATCGAGCCGGTGGTGGTTTATAAGAAGGGCGAGTGTGTGTACTGCAAGGACGAGGAGGCTTACGGTGCGGCAGAAGCTGCGGCGTGCAGTTTCCCGGTTTCTTTCTACCACACGATCAACTGCCGTCCGGCGGAGATCTCCGACTTTGTGTTAAAGGCGGAAGATCCGGACGCGAAATGGGCGGAAGTCAATGTCATGAAGATCGGTACCTTCGGAACGGCGACCACGCCGGTGAAGCGCAGAGTCGAGGTGAAGGACGGTGTGCTTGACTGGAAGTCGGCGGGACTTTCCCTTGCAGTCGTTTTCGAGCGGTACGGCAAGAATGGAAATGTCGGATATGGATTTGTGGAGGGCGCGCTGACGAAACCGGGCGCTGTGGCCACCACGTGGTCCCACGACAGCCATAACCTGTTTGTCCTGGGAACAGATGAGAACGATATGAAACTGGCCCAGAGGCGCGTCCTGGAGCTCCAGGGGGCGTATGTGGTATTCGCCGGAGGAAAGTCCCTGGCGGAGGCGAGACTTACAATCGGCGGCATCGTTTCGGATCAGCCGATCGAGGTCCTCGGACAGGAACTGAAAGAAGTCCGGGCGGCGATGGAAGGTCTTGGATATGTGAACAACAACGTGATCATGTCCATGTCCACGCTTTGTCTGCCGGTTTCACCGAAGTTAAAGCTCACGGATCACGGGCTTTTGACGGTGCCGGGGCAGGAACATGTGCCGTTGGTTGAGAAGTACGGGAAGTAGTTTTACGGCCCGCCGCCGGTTTTTCTCCCCGGATAGTGGAAGAGCCGGATCAGATCGAAATTATGAAGGATGAAATTAGAACGATGAAGAAGATTATCAAAAACGGCATTGTTGTGACGATGAACGCGGCAGGTGATGTCTGGGATCATGGTTATGTAATGTTTGAGGATACGAAGATCCTGGCAGCAGGACCGGAAGATGAGCTTGAGAAAACGCTTCAGGAGCTTACTGCGCAGGGGATCTTAAAAGCTGGCGAGACCTTCGAGGAGATCGATGCGAAGCGCGCCATCGTGATTCCGGGTCTTGTGAACACCCACTGCCACCTCGGCATGATCCCGTTCCGCGGTCTCGGGGACGACTGCAAGGACCGCCTGCGGGTGTTCCTGCTCCCGATGGAGAACCAGGCTATGGACGCGGAGATGGCAAAGCTTTCCACGAGATACGCCATCGGCGAGCTGCTGCTTTCCGGCGTGACGACAGTGCTTGACATGTACTATTTCGAGGAAGTCGTGGCGAAGGTCATGGACGAGATGGGGATCCGCGGAATCGCCGGTGAGACGGTGATGGAAAAGGATTCCTGCGACAGTAAGAACGCGGATGAGGCCATCGAGCGGGGAATTGCGCTCATCGAAGCGTACAAAGATCACCCGCGTGTTTCCGGAGCGATCACGCCCCACGGAACGACGACCTGCAGCCCGGAGACTTTAAAGCGGGCATATGAGGAGGATGTAAAGGCGGGAACCGTATTTACGCTCCATGTGGCGGAGATGGACTACGAGATGACCCAGTTAAGGGAACATTATAACATGACGCCCATCGAGTTTATGGAGCATATCGGAGTCCTCGGACCGAATACGCTGGCGGCCCACAGCATCCGCACGACGGAACATGATGTGGAGATCCTCGCGAAGCATGGCGCGTCCGTGGCCCACTGCATCGCCTCCAACACGAAGGCCGCAAAGGGCGTAGCCCCGGTGTCACTGATGCATAAGCACGGCATGTCCGTCGGCTTCGGCACCGACGGTCCGGCGAGCGGAAATACGTTAGACCTGTTCATCCAGATGCGGATGTGTGAGAACTTCCACAAAAATGAGCTCCGTGACCGCAGCGCATTTCCGGCAAAGGAGGTGGTCTCCATGGCGACCATCGAGGGAGCAAGAGCGTTAGGACTCGGTGACATCACCGGTTCCATCGAGCCCGGAAAACAGGCGGATCTCGTCCTCGTAGAGACCGACTCCCCGAATATGTTCCCGGTATATGACCCGTATTCGGCACTTGTGTACAGCGCGATTGCATCGAATGTGAGAGATGTTTATGTTGCGGGTGAGTGCCTCGTAAAAGAAAAGAAGCTTGTCCGTGAGGACTTCGCGAAGATCAGGAATGACCTTCGGGAGAAGATGGAGCGGACGGCGTTTAAGGATATGAAGAATCTGGTGTAGAAGGCAAATATCTTGACGGAAACTGTAAAAGTACATATAATTCTGAATATAGGACAAGGGGATAGCTTGAGGAAGAGTTATCTCCTTTTTTTAAAATTTAGAGAGAAAAATACACAGACAGAGGTGCCTGTCAGGCAGCTGGGAGAAAAATAATGAGGATGTTCAGGATAAAAATGACGGCGGCGAGGACAAACCCGCAGCAGATCCGCGAGGTGCGGATCGATTCGGAAAAAACGGTGGGAGAACTTCTGGAACTTGTCCGTATTGTATATGAATATGGGGATGTAAGAGGAAGTCTGTTAAATGAGGCGGGGGCCAGCCAGTCCCCGGAGACAAAGCTTAAGGACCGGATCCACGTCAGAGATCTCCTGACCGTAAATTATGCGAACAAATCGATCACACCGATTTATCTGGAAGTCCTTGAGGAGTTTGATGGATCCGGGGAGACAGCCCCGATTCTCGAAAGATACAGGATAATTCCAAGGCGGACAAGAAAGACGGCATTTGGTTATCCTGCGTTTGCGCCTGAAGAGGCGGAGCGCTTTCAAAAATATCTGAATAAGGAGATCAGTAAGGTATTCGCCCCGGAACTTGTGGTGCCGGACTTTGCCTGGGAAATTGCGACACCGTGGCAATCATTGCTGGATTCCGGCACGGCTGCGGATCTGAAAATATTAATAAAAGAAAACAAGCTTCCTGTCAATGTCTACCTGAGAAAAGCTGAGCTGGAAAAGGGAATCATAAAAGAAGCCGGAAAATCAGATTTCTGGGAAAATATCATGCAGACAATGGGAATCACTGAGTATTTTCAGGTCAAAGAGCTCTGCATCAAGGGCAGTAAATTTGTAAATGGAGACGCGGTGGATACAACATTCCCGGTTTTAAGCAGGAACCGTCTTGTTGATGAGAATTACTGGTACCGCACGATACTGGCAAAAGAATTCATGGAATTTTTTGAAAACTGGCTGGGGAGCGGAAAAGAAAGAGAATACATAAAGGATCATGCGGAGCAGACCTGCTTTCTGGCAGCATGCAGGCTTTACGGCTTTGCGGACCGGGAGCTGGTGACTGAATTTTATAAGATCATGTGTCCGGAGCAAAATGCGGTAGAGCGGGTAGGAAATTTCTGGAAACAGGCGATGCAGTGCGCACTCCAGTATAATATCAAAAAGATAGTGGGGATGGAAGTCTACTATGATTCGCAGAGTGTTTCCTCCAATTCTGTAAAGCTGTTATATCGGTCATTTCTTACGTCAGACCGGTTCCATTATGTTCCGACAAAGGCGGAGATCGAGGATATCGCAATTTCCGGCATCGGTTTTTCAGAAAAAGACAGGGAAGCGCTGATAGACATGATGGAGAGAAAATACCGCTGTGAGAGAACGAACGGAAGATTTATAGTTGGGGAACTTGAAAAAGCGATACATACAGGAATTCCGGTGGGAGAGCTTACCGGATATCTTCAGAAGGTATTATTATCGGGCAGAAGATCCTCATACCTTGGCGATATCATGGAGATCCTTGAACGTGCACAGTGGACAGTGAGGAAAATATCACTGGGAGGATATACGGAGACTGAGATCAACCGTGCGGTGACAAAGAAAAAAGTAGTACGGGTCGAAAAGAAGATATATCCGAATGACCCGTGTCCGTGCGGTTCCGGAAAGAAATACAAGAATTGCTGTGGAAGAAGGTGAGAGGCGTGGGGACAAAGAATGAGATAGTTTACGATCTCAGACATTTTGAGAGAGATTTCAATGGGACAGAGCAGGTCAATGGTCTGGAGCTGGCTCTGGCGGAGCCTAAAAAAGATATCAGGATTAAGATGCTGGCAAACGAGCAGAGGGAGGCTGGGATTCCTTATGTGTCAGGGGATAAGATCTTTTCACTGAGGGCAGTCTGGAAGAATGATTCCAATACGCAGAGCGCGTTATGCAACGTGTACGTGGACGAAACACACGGGGAATGGATCTCGGCAAACTGCAGCTGCTCAGAATTTAATAGGAACAGATATTGCTGCCATCATGTCACCGCGCTTCTCTCCCAATATCTGATGGATCATTGGGGAACGGAAATTTTCCGGGGAACAAAAATCGAAAAGAAGCTGGCGGAGCAGGCCGGAGTTCCGGACCCGTTTGTTCCGGGAGTTCTGAGAAAAACGGATCAGGATCTTCTTGAAATGTTGAACATGCCCCAGGTCGGGAATATGGATCCGCTGGCGGAATTTGCGACAAACACGGAACTTCATATGGAATGCCATCTGGCGAAAGAAAAGGGTGGTGTCTCCCTGGAGCTGAAGATCGGAAGTAAGAGAAAGTATGTGGTAAAAAGCATGCTGGAATTATTTAGATCCTGCGATGAGGGAAGAGTGTACCAGATCGGAAAGACAGACTGTCTTTCATCGCTTGACCAGTTTGACATGGATGGGCGGAGAGCGATGGAGCTTCTGCTGGGACAGTACCGTCATAAAAAGAGCACACCATATTTCTCAACTATGTTTCTGCGCACGAGTGGCAGTTACAATGAGAGATATGTTTATCTGGAAGGACGCGATCTTGACGCATGGATGGAAAATGTGGGAGAGATTCCATGCTATGTCGGAGATGATCAGGTAAGAATCAGACTTGATGGTGCGGGACCGGAGATTTCCATGGAGAGGCAGCCATATGGAATGCTTTTAAAGACGGAAAGCTTTTTTATCCTTGCTAAGACGGAAGACTGGATCTATTTTCAGACAGGAGACAGGGTCAGCCGTACCAGAAATCAGCAGGGTGGACGTTTGGGAGAAATTTTGGAGCTATTGTCTGGAAAGTCGGAATTTTATATCAGAAATAAAGAACTTCCCCTGTTTTTTGGGCAGATGCTTCCGGCAATTGAGGATCAGACAGAGATCCAGACAACGGGATTTGCGCTGGATGAGTATCGTCCGGAGATCCCGAAAGTATCGATCTATCTTGATATCTCTCAGGATGAGATCATCTCCTGCCAGGTAAAATGCAGGTATGACAGAAGCGGGAAAGAATATCTTCTTTATGATGAGACAGACCGTTCCGTGAGAAACAACGGATTTGAGGAAGAGCTGCGGAGAGTGACCGGAAAATATTTCAATGCTTATGATGAGACCAACAAGTCAATGTGCCTCTCCGGCGGTCCGGAGGAGCTGTATCATTTTCTGACAGAGAGTGTGACGGAGTTAGGAAAATCCGGGGAAGTATTTATTTCGGACGCGCTTCAGAAACTGAAGGTGCGGAAGCTGCCATCGGTGGATATCGGAATCCGCATGGATACAGGTCTTCTTTATATGTCGATTCAGGCGCCGGATATGACAAAGGATGAGCTTGCGGAGATCCTGTCGTTATATTCAAATAAAAAGAAATTTTTCCGCCTGAAAAATGGTAGCTTTATGACAACAGATCCGGAAAAACAGAAGGAGTGGGCGGTTCTTGCTGAGACCTTTTTACAGTATGGAAAGAAAGATCCGGCGAGTATGGAGATTCCGGCGTTCCGGGCACTTTATCTGGACGAGATGCTGAAGAACCGGGATGGGATTAGCCTTGAGGAGAATCGGAAGTACAAAGAGCTGCTCTTTAATATGGATACAGCAAAAGAGGCAAATGATGAGGTCCCGGAATCCTTGAGGGGAATCCTGCGCCCGTATCAGGCGGATGGATTCCGGTGGATGAAGACGTTAAAACGATGCGGCTTCTGCGGAATCCTTGCGGATGACATGGGACTTGGAAAGACTCTTCAGATGCTGACGTTCCTGCTATCTGAGAAAGAGGAAGGAAAGACAGGAGATGAACTGCGGACGTTGATCGTTACTCCGGCTTCTCTTGTATACAACTGGAAAAAAGAGATCGGCCAGTTTGTGCCGGAGCTTTCCTGCAAGGTGATTACAGGAAATGCGGCAGAGCGGCAGGAAATGATCCAGAATGAGGAAGATAGGGATATCTGGATCACATCCTATGACCTTCTGAAACGCGATATTGCATGCTACGAGAATATCCGGTTCGCAAATCAGGTGATCGATGAAGCGCAGTACATCAAAAACCATGGTACCCAGGCGGCAAAGAGCGTGCGTCTGATCCAGAGTGGATTCCGGATGGCGCTGACGGGAACTCCGATGGAAAACCGTCTCAGTGAACTCTGGAGTATTTTTGATTTCCTGATGCCGGGCTTCCTTTATGGATACCAAGGCTTCCGGGAGAAATTTGAAGAAGCGATCATGAATGACAGAGATGAAGAAGTGAGTGCGAGATTGCGCAGCATGGTACATCCGTTTATTCTTCGCCGACTGAAAAAGGATGTGCTCACGGAGCTTCCGGACAAGATTGAAAAGACGGTAACGATTGAGCTTGAAGGAGAGCAGAGAAAGCTGTATGACGCATACGCAAAGCGGCTGAAACTGTATCTGGAAAAGCAGAGCAAAGAGGAATTTAAACAGAGCAAGCTGGAAGTATTGAAGGAACTCACAAGACTGCGCCAGCTTTGCTGCGGTCCGGAGTTATTTCTGGAAAACTATCACGGTGAAAACGCGAAGATGGATGCCTGTGTGGAACTTGTGAGACAGGCAGTCGACGGTGGACATAAGGTGCTTCTGTTCTCCCAGTTTACGAGTGTGTTGGATGAAATTGAAAAGGCGCTTGCGAAAGAGAAAATCGAGGATCACCGAATTGATGGAAGCGTGTCGAAGGAGCAGAGGATCCGGCTTGTGGATTCCTTTGAGACGGACGATGTTCCTGTGTTCTGTATTTCCTTGAAAGCTGGTGGTACAGGACTGAACCTGACGGCGGCAGATATCGTGATCCACTACGATCCATGGTGGAATGTCGCTGCGCAGAATCAGGCAACAGACCGTGCGCACCGGATCGGTCAGAGGAACACGGTGACGGTCTATGACCTGATCGCGGAGAACACGATCGAGGAGCAGATCAAAAAGCTTCAGGAGAGCAAGAGTGCTCTTGCGGAGGAGATCTTGTCTGGAGAAGGAATCCAGAGTATTGTACTGGATCGGGATGAGATTTTGAAGATGCTGTAAAAGTGTATTGCCGCTTCAGATAAGCTGGGTAGTGCATTCAGAAGAAGTAAAGGTCACTTGGCACCCTTTGATCGGTGGGAGTCATGTGACCTTTGTCTTATTCACGGAATTTTCTACGATAAACTTGATTGAGTAATGTGGTGAGAAAATTCCTTTTCGATATCTTTTTGGTAGACGGGATGAAGCGCGGATTCCACCAGAATAAAGTTTAAGATCTTCCCCTGTGCATTCTCAATCCTGAGCTTCGCGTGTACTGCCTGCGAGCGGGAGCGGAGACGGCTGGAGAGATGGTTGATGATTTTTCCGATATCCATGTAAGAAATCCCTTCCTGTAGATGGATTTTAGCTTTAAGATCCATTGGATCATGTAGCAGAAGCAGTTCCTCTGCGAAAAAAGCAAATCCAAATATTACTTCGGAACCTAAATATATGGCAGAACCGGAGAAATATCAATGATAGTTCAGAAAGTGAAATAACGTGAGGATAGAAATAAAAAGATCCTGCCCCATAGTAAGACAGGATCTTCGGCGATACTCCTGCAGGAGTACAAAATTGTTTATATGATCAGTGATTGAGGGTTAATCCACCAGCTCATTCTGATGTCTCGACAAATGCTCATAGGGCAGGATCAGGCGTCCGCGGTAGAGACCGCAGCCATCGTTTACGAGGCCATTATTGATGGCGGAGAACATGTTTACGTCGAGATCGGCGAGGTTTAAGGTGACGAGGCGGCGGCAGCGCTCGTAGGCTTCGTCAAAATAGACGCACTCACCCTTGGGGATCTCATCGCGGCGGGCGCGCTCGCCCTCCTGGCGCTTCTCGTAGCTTAAGTGGTTGGCGACACCGATTTCGGCGATATCGTCCATGTGCTTTGTGCGGAGCTGGACTTCCATGTAACTGCGGGAGCTGTTGTCGTAGAAGGTGATGTGGAGTGACTGGTAGTCCTCAGAAGTATTTCCACAGATATAGTCGCGGTAGTAAGGCTTCACATCATCGTTTAATAACGGCGAGGTGCTTTTCTTCACACCGTAGGCCGGTTCCGCGGTAAATCCCCGCTCTTCGAGAAAGCCCGGAAGTTCGTTGGCGATCTGGTAGAGGTATCGGAGGTCAGCTTCTTCCTGAGATTCGTCAGCTTTCAGATAGCATTTCGGCAGGGAAGTCACGATCCGGTACGCGATCAGGTCCCGAAAACAGCTGAGGCGCTGCTTGAGCTCGGAAATCGACGGGTAGGCCTTATTTTCTATATAGTAATCGTAGATATATTCAACAATGTAGCCGTTGAACTTTGCCTCCGCGCGGATCAGGGATTTGATGCGCCCTTTGAAGTTAAAGGCCAAAAGTGGATATTCCTTCGCCATATGGATATAAAATTCCCGGATCTTCTGGGACTGGGCAGTAAGGAAATCATTGTGCTCGAGCAGCTCCCGGATCTGGAGCAGAAAGTTCGCGTGCATCAGGTCGATCTCATTGCCGGTACACTTTGCCTCTTTCTTCAGATCCTGGCTGTAGTTTTTCAAAATTTTGAACATGGTATCGCCGGAATAAAGATAATCATTTAATGTAACCATGGATGTCACTCCTCTGTCGTAGATAATTACATTTTACCAGAATTACCGTCATTGGCAAGAAAAATTGCTTGCCTTAAAAGTTAGTCTATGCTAACATATCACAGATAACTGTACGGCAGCGCATGTCAGAGAGGTCTTCCTGCGATCCTCATGGAGCGCGGAGGCGGCGGAAAATTTACGGACAGCGAAGTTCAGGCATATAAGCAGGATGTGAAGAATATTATGATCCGCATGGGACTTCTTTCCGGTGAAGAGGTTCATACAGTGCAGCAGAAAAATGTGACCAGAGCAGAGTATCTGGAGGCAGAGACAGATGGATTGTGGTATCCGGTATTTTCCGCAGGAGATACGTTCGCGGGAGGTGCGGTTCTGGGAACGGTGAGAGATATCTGGGGAAACCTTTTACGGGAGTATCGGGCAGACTATCCGGGAATCGTTCTGTACCAGACGGTGGGTCTTGGCGTGAAAGCCGGGGATCCGCTGATTGCCTATGGGGAATATGTGGATAGATAAATAACAGATGTGAAATAAAAATGTCAATAAAAAGCCATTTTATGGGAAAGTCCTGAAATTCAGGAGATATCCATAAAATGGCTTTTTATGCTGCCATGCATACGAAAGAAGCTGCCGGCGGCAGGTTTCGCAGGCACGCACTGGAGCAAACAGGATATTAAATTTTAAAGCATTTCTGCAGATCCCGATACTGTCCGAGAACCAGGATCGTATTGCCGTCTTCAAAGACGGTTTCCGGCTTGACGGAGAAATCCAGAGTGCCGTTTCGACGGACGGCGATGATGTTGATGCCGTATTTTTTCCGGATATCGATCTCACCTACGCTCATGCCAACCCATCGTTCCGGAAGATCAACCTCATAGATATCGTAGTCGCCCTCCAGATTGACAAAATCAAGAATGTGGTCGGAGCTGAAGCGGATCGCAGTCCATTTTGCAAGCTGCTGTTCCGGGTAGACGACCTGATCGGCACCGTTCCGCAGAAGAAATTTCTGGTGAACATCACTGGAAGCGCGGGAGACAACAAGCTTTGCGCCGAGCTCCTTTAAGAGTGAGGTCGTTTCAAGGGAACTCTGGAAGTTATCGCCGATCGCGACGATGCAGGCATCAAAATTGCGGATTCCCAGAGAGGAAAGGAAGGACTCGTTTGTACTGTCACCGATCTGTGCTTCTGTCACATAGGGAAGGACTGCGTTGACGCGTTCCTCCGTACTGTCAACGGCCATGACCTGATGTCCGAGGTTGTGAAGATGCATGGCAACATGTTTTCCAAAACGGCCGAGGCCGATCAAAAGAATTGATTTCATAATTTTCTCCTTAAATATATTATCCGACGGAAATTTTTTCCTGCGGGAATTTTCCGCACTGAATCTTGTACCCGGACATGGTTGCGTAGATGATCGTGAGTCCGCCAACGCGGCCGATGAACATAAATGTGATCAGGATCAGCTTCGATGGAACGGAAAGTGTCGGGGTGATCCCGAAGCTCAAGCCTACCGTAGCAAGCGCAGAAATCGCCTCAAACAGACACGGTATAAGAGGCAGGCTTTCCAGAATGCTGAGCGTCATGGCACACAGGATACCGAGGCTTGTATACATGAAAAAGATCGCGATCGCCGTGGCAACAATATCGGGGATAATACGCCGTTTAAACATTTCCGGGCTGTCCTTTCTGGCAAAGACAGCAGTCGCACAGGAGATCAGAACGGCCAGAGTGGTCGTCTTGATTCCGCCGGCGGTGGATCCCGGACTTCCGCCGACCAGCATGAGAAGGATCATAAGGAGCTGGCCGGATTCCCGCATGGAGGAAAGATCCGCTGTATTAAAACCGGCAGTTCGCGTTGTCACCGACTGGAATAAGGATACAAGGATCCGTTTTCCGGCCGGGATATCCTGAAATTCCAGAAAAAAGAAGAGGATAGCCGGGATAAAGATCAGTGCCAGCGAGTAGGAGAGGATGACCTTACTCTGCATCCGGTATCGGGAAATATGGTGCCGGTTTCTGTAAATATCATCCCAGGTCAGGAAACCGATTCCGCCGATCACGATAAGCAGGATGATCACGAGATTGATCAGCGGGTCATATGCGTAGGATGTCAGGGAGGAATATGCTCCCCGGACACCAAGCAGATCGATTCCGGCATTGCAGAATGCGGATACGGAGTGGAATAAAGACATCCAGAGTCCCCGGAAAAGACCAAAATCGCGGCAGAATACAGGTGCCATCAGGAGAGCGCCGATCAGTTCGATACCGAGAGTGACTCTTACAATAAAACCGGTCAGGCGGACAACTCCTCTGAGCTGAGGGGCAGCGACCGATTCTGCCATGATACTCCGCTGGGAAAGACCGATCTTCTTTCCGGAGAGGATCGTAAAGGAAGCGGAGATCGTCACAACGCCGAGACCGCCGGTCTGGATCAGAAGCAGAATTACGGCATGTCCAAAGGAAGACCAGTAGGTTCCGGTGTCACAGACCACAAGACCGGTCACGCAGACGGAGGTGACGGAGGTAAACAGGGCGTTTACAAATGGAGTCCAGCTTCCGTCCGCGGAGGATACCGGCAGCATCAGGATGCCGGCGCCGAGCAAGATCACGAAGGCAAAGCCTAAAACAATGATCTGAAATGAATTTAACCGTCTGAAAGCGGAAAGAATACGAAACATAATCTGAATCCTTTCATAAAGCATTTGTTCCATTATAAACGTTTATGGATGTAAAGAAAAGCGAAATTTATGGATTTTAAAGTTCTGAAAATTCCTGATTCGCACAGGAAATTATAAAGAGTGGCTGGATCCGTTCTGGTCTGCGAAAAGTGTGAGAGGTGGACGTGTAGAAATTATTTCCAGGTGGTCTGTTTAAAAATGTTGTAATTACAACATACGAAAGCTGATTTCGCGGATATAATGTGTACATGGTTCGGCGGTGCCGGACAGGGAAACATGATGACTTATCGGTTATGGCTGCCGCAGGGACGGCAGGCGTGTCAGGATAATTTGAGATCGGCAAAACTGCGAAGACAGTGTTGGCTGCTTGTATGGGCTGCCTGGAGTCACGCGGGAAGAGTCGGGGAAATATATGGAGGTATATGAAATGGATCAAAAAATGTTCTGTTATCAGTGTGAGCAGACCGCAGGCTGCGCGGGATGTACCGGGGGCACGGGTGTCTGCGGAAAGACGGCGGAGACAGCAAGGCTGCAGGACCAGCTTGTAGGTGCGATGATCGGGCTTGCGAGAGCGGCAGAAGGCGTGGAATGTCCGGGAGATCGAGTGTACCGCACGGTGATCGAGGGGCTTTTTACGACACTTACGAATGTAAGCTTTGATGATGACGCGATCCGGGCGCAGATTGAGAAGACGCACAGGGAGAAGGAGCGGCTGCTCGCAGCGCCGGTGAAGAAAAGTGCAGGACCGCGCGAAAAGGCAGCGGGAGAGTCAGGTGCGGCAGCAAGTGTGCAAGATACGGATGATTATAATCTCGGTCTGCTGTGGGACATGGACCCTGATATCCGCTCCCTGAAATCCCTGATCCTGTTCGGATTAAAGGGTATGGCGGCGTACGCGTACCATGCGCTGATGCTGGGGGCATCTGATGAGACGGTAAACCAGTTCTTCTTAACGGGGCTCCGGGAGATCGCAAAAGACGGCACCGTCGAAAGCCTGCTCCCGACGGTCCTGAAGGTCGGCGAGGTGAACCTCACCTGCATGGCGATGCTGGACGCAGCAAACACGGGAACTTACGGGACTCCGATCCCGGTCAGCGTACCGCTTGTAGTAGAAAGAGGACCGTTTATCGTTGTGACGGGACATGACCTCAAGGACCTGGAGCTTCTCTTAAAGCAGACAGAGGGAAAAGGCGTTAACATCTACACCCACGGCGAGATGTTGCCGGCCCACGCTTACCCGGAGCTCAGAAAGTATCCGCAGTTAAAGGGCAATTTCGGAACTGCATGGCAGAATCAGCAGAAGGAATTTGCGGATATCCCGGCTCCGATCCTCTTTACCACAAACTGCCTGATGCCGCCGAAGAAATCCTACGCGGACCGCGTGTTCACGACGGAGGTCGTAGCATATCCGGGAATGGTTCATATCGATGATGAGAAAGACTTTACCCCGGTGATCGAGAAGGCGCTAGAACTCGGCGGATATCAGGAAGACCGCCAGTTTACGGGAATCAACGGCGGAACTCAGGTCATGACAGGATTCGGACATGGAACGATCCTTTCCATGGCTGATCAGGTCATCGACGCGGTAAAATCCGGCGCGATCAGACATTTCTTCCTCGTTGCGGGCTGCGATGGCGCGAAGCCGGGAAGAAACTACTATACGGATTTTGTAAAGCAGACTCCGGCGGACAGCATTGTCCTGACACTGGCGTGCGGCAAGTTCCGCTTTAATGATCTGGACCTTGGAAATATCGGCGGTCTCCCGCGGATCATGGACATGGGCCAGTGCAACGATGCCTACGGTGCCATCAAGGTGGCTATGGCGCTGGCTGAGGCGTTTGGGTGCGAGGTGAACGAGCTTCCGCTGTCCTTCGTGCTCTCCTGGTATGAGCAGAAGGCAGTGTGTATTCTCCTGACACTCCTGCATCTTGGGATCAGGAATATCCGCCTCGGCCCGTCCTTACCGGCGTTCCTCTCCCCGAATATCCTGAATTTCCTTGTGGAAAATTATGGAATCGGGCCGGTGACAACGCCGGAGGAGGATTTGAAGGCGTTATTGGGATAAGATAAAAAGCCCCCGGATAGGGAATGTGCCATCGGTCAGTTGACCAGCTGCGGTAGTTCCTTATCCGGGGACTTTACTTATGTACTTAAATTAACCTATTGTGCTATTTCAAATAAAACGTTTAAAAACTTGTAAAAACCGCAAAGAATCCCTGTTTTTTTGATAAACAAATTTTGTAACTATTCAGTACCTTCATAGTTACACGCAAAAATCCATTCCAGATCAGCTTCGCTGATGGGATTTTTGCCCTCCAGCCTATGTTTTCTTACGGTCAGCGTAGCAAGTGCGCAGACCTACTGAACAGTTACAAAGAAAGTTTCATAAAAACGCTGTAAAAAGGCAAAAAAATACTTGCATAAATATACATATAGAGTTATAATTATGCAAAATTATTCAAAAAATATTCACGATTTCCATCTGCACCCCGGTTACTGTCCACGCCTTGCGTAAACAGTAACACACCCCACAAATTCACGGCGGGTGGAAGACGAACCTGGGATCCAGAACAATCTATGAGCGAGAGGAGAATAATTATGAAGCCAAAGGTATACATTGACGGAAAAGAAGGAACCACAGGACTCCAGATCTACGACAGACTTGCATCAAGAGACGACATTGAACTCCTGTTAATTGATGAAACAAAGAGGAAAGACCCGGATGAGAGAAAGAAACTCATCAACGCGGCGGATATCACCTTCCTCTGTCTGCCGGATGCGGCGGCGAAGGAGGCGGTGAGTTTTGTGGAGAAGGATTCCGCGAGGATCATCGACGCGTCCACGGCGCACCGTACAGCACCCGGCTGGGCATACGGGATTCCGGAGCTTTCCGATATGCATAAAGATGCAGTCGTCCATGCAAAATTCACAGCAAATCCGGGCTGCCATGCGTCAGGATTCGTGATCCCGGTCTATCCACTTGTGGCGTCTGGAATGATCCCGAAGGAGACGCCCCTCACTGTATTTTCCCTCACCGGATACTCTGGAGGCGGAAAGAAGATGATCGCGGAGTACGAGTCCCCGGAGAAGCCGGAACTCTACAACACGCCGAGAATCTACAGCCTGAGCCTCAAACACAAGCATCTCCCGGAGATGCAGAAGATCTGCGGACTTGATGTTCCTCCGGTGTTCTGCCCGATCGTGGATGACTATTATAAAGGAATGGCTGTCACCGTCATGCTGCAGAATTCCATGTTAAAGGGAAATCCCACAGCGAAAGATATCCACGAGGCGCTGGCTGCCCACTACGACGGAAAGAAGGTCGTAAAAGTTCATCCGTTCGGATATGAGGATCCGATGATCGCCGCCGGAACCATGGCGGGAAAGGACAGCATGGAACTGGTCGTCAATGGACATGAAGGTCAGACGATCATCACGGCGCTGTTTGATAACCTCGGAAAAGGCGCTTCCGGCGCGGCGGTGGAGAACATGAACCTGATGCTGGGATTTGAGGAGACAGCGGGACTGAATTTATAATTCAAGTCGAGCGTCCGTGAGACTTGGCGCGTGATTCTATTTGGTGCAATCTGAAAAAAGGAGAAAATTTATGGAAAATCTGAAAGCGGAGACAAGAGCGGGCGTCCTTGTGGAGGCGCTCCCGTATCTTCAGGAATACAATGGAAAGATCGTAGTCGTAAAGTACGGCGGAAACGCCATGATCAACGAGGATTTAAAGCAGGCGGTCATCCGTGACATCGTCCTCTTAAATCTCGTGGGTGTGAAAGTCGTTCTCGTCCACGGCGGCGGTCCGGAGATCGGGGAACTTTTAAAGAAGACCGGAAAAGAGTCCAAATTCATCAAGGGTCTGCGCTATACAGACAAAGAGACGATGGAAGCGGTCCAGATGGTCCTCTGCGGAAAGCTCAATAAGAATCTGGTAACACTCTTAAAAAATGCCGGAGGAAAAGGCGTGGGAATAAGCGGAATGGACGGCGGCCTGTTTGAGGCAGTCAAATTGAACGATCCGGACGGAACGGAATACGGCTATGTGGGTGACATCGTTAAGACAAATCCGCAGATCGTCCTTGATATGCTGGAAAAAGGCTATATCCCGGTAGTTACCTGTGTTGCCGCAGGAATTGACGATACCTGCAACTACAACATCAACGCGGATACAGCGGCTGAGAAGCTTGCCATCGCGTTAAAGGCGAAAAAGCTGATCATGCTCACGGATGTAAGAGGACTTTTGAGAGATCCGTCCGATGAATCCACACTGATCAAACGTCTGAAGGTTTCGGAAGTTCCGTCTCTCGTCAGGGAGGGCATCATCAAGGGCGGCATGATCCCGAAGGTCAACTGCTGCGTGGAGTGTGTCCGTCAGGGCGTGGAGCGCGCGAACATTCAGGATGGCCGTGTGCCGCACTCGATCTTAATCGAGCTGCTTACAAATGAAGGTGTAGGAACCATGTTTTCATAAAAGGCAGACGCAGATCCATGTGAAGATGCAGGTTCCTGTAAGAAAACGCATCCGGCGCGGAATGTGCCAGAGTACACGTTTTTTGCAGAGAGAACGCAGGAAAAAGCGTGGATCTGCCGAATTAGTTGCCACAGGAGGTACGATATGACAGCGGAAGAGATCAAGAAAAAAGATTCAGAATATATCATGCATACATACGGACGGTTCGACATCGTCCTTGACCAGGGAAAAGGCGCGACGCTCTGGGATGCCGACGGAAAAAAGTACGTGGATCTGACCTCCGGGATCGGAGTAAACAGCTTAGGCCACGGAAATCCGGCGATCGTAAATGCCGTGACAAAACAGGCGGAAAAGCTCATGCACGCTTCCAACCTTTACTACACGGAGCCCATGGTGAGCGCCGCAGAGAAGCTCGTGACAGCCACAGGGATGGGAAAAATTTTCTTTGCAAACTCCGGTGCGGAGGCGAATGAGGGCGCCATCAAGCTCGCGAGAAAATATTCCTTCGATAAATACGGCGAGGGAAGGAACACCATCGTGACACTGATCCAGTCCTTCCATGGAAGAACTGTTACAACCTTAAAGGCAACCGGCCAGGAGAAGTTCCACCAGTACTTCTTCCCATTCACGGAAGGCTTCGCCTACGCGAAGGCAAATGATCTGGCTGATGTGACTGCGAAGGCAGACAAGACCTGCTGTGCCGTCATGATGGAGATGATCCAGGGCGAGGGCGGCGTTCTGCCGCTCGATAAGGAATTTGTCCAGGGTGTGGCAAAATACTGTAAGGAGAACGATATCCTGCTCATCGTGGATGAGGTTCAGACTGGCATCGGAAGATGCGGAAGCCTCTTCGCCTATGAGCAGTACGGAATTGCTCCAGATATCGTGACCATGGCGAAAGGTCTCGGCGGCGGTCTGCCTATCGGCGGCGTGCTGGCTGCGAAGTCCTGCGCGGATGTTATGGGACCGGGAACCCACGGTTCCACCTTCGGCGGGAATCCGGTGAGCGCGGCATCTGCGAATGTGGTCCTCGACACGGTGATGAAGCCGGAATTCTTAAAAGAGGTTGAGGAAAAGGGCGCTTACATCAAAGAAAAAGTCCTGGGATTTCACGCCCCGGCAGTGAAGAATGTCCGCGGCATGGGACTCATGCTCGGCATCATCGTAGATCCGGAAAAGCGTGCCGGATATGTTGCAAAGCTTATGGAAAAGGGCGTTCTCGTCCTGACAGCCGGAACGGACGCGATCCGTCTGCTTCCGCCGCTTGTTATTACATATGAAGAGATCGATCAGGCACTTGAGGCCATGAAAGGGGTATTTGAATCATGAATCATTTATTAAAATTACTGGATCTCAGCACAGAGGAGATCACCGGAATTCTGGATCTGGCAGACCAGTTAAAATATGAGAGAAAGCACAACATTCCGCACGAACTCTTAAAGGGACAGACACTCGGAATGATCTTCCAGAAATCCTCCACAAGAACGAGGGTTTCCTTCGAGACAGGAATGTATCAGCTGGGTGGACATGCATTGTTTCTGTCCTCCAGAGATCTGCAGATCGGCCGTGGAGAGCCGGTTCAGGATACTGCCCGCGTGTTGTCAAGATACCTTGACGGTATCATGATCCGTACCTTCGAGCAGAAGGAAGTGGAGGACCTCGCAAAATTTGGTTCCATCCCGGTCATCAACGGCCTGACGGATTTCTGTCATCCGTGTCAGGTCCTTGCGGACCTCATGACGATCCGTGAGAAGTTCGGAAGCTTCTCCGGACTCAAAATGTGCTTCATCGGTGACGGCAACAATATGGCAAACTCCCTGATCGTTGGTGGCTTAAAGGTCGGAATGAACGTGGCGGTCGCGACACCGGACGGATACAAGCCGGACGGAGCTGTCCTTGATTTCACGAAGGGCTACGGCGATAAGTTTGCCTTGGAGACAGATCCGTTTATGGCGGCATCCGGTGCGGATATTCTGATCACAGATACATGGACTTCGATGGGAGAAGAAGCGGAGAAAGAGGAGAGAAAGAAAATCTTCAAGGACTACCAGATCAACAGACAGCTCCTCGCAGCCGCAAACGCGGGCGCTATGGTCCAGCACTGTCTCCCGGCATACCGCGGACAGGAGATCACTGAGGAAGTCTTCGAGGAACATGCCGACGAGATCTTCAATGAGGCAGAGAACCGCCTGCATGCGCAGAAGGCTGTTATGGTAAAGCTGATGAAGAAAGACTGATCGGACATGACGACTGTCTTGTAATTGAGGTTGGAAGCATTGGAAAGTTAGAAAGTCCCCGCTGGTGTGAGAGCGCCGGCGGGGCTTTTTGCGCCTGCGCAGAGTGCAGCCCGGTGTAGGTGACCATACAGGATAGCGGAATGCGCCTGACACATTTAATTTCGGTTTAGATAAAGTTTATGAAATTTTAACAGATGTTTCCTAGGGAAAGTTTTGAGTGCGTGTTATACTAGGACTATATTTATAAAACTCTTCGATGAGTACTGATGACAGGCGGAACGGGTATTTGAGTGCCTGTTAGCTAAAATCGAAAATGTTTTATGCACAGGAGGCAGAAATTATGGAGATCCATGAATTTTATATACCATCCAGCAGCGGTCTTGCGAATCTCCACTGTATGGAATGGATTCCAAACGGCGAGGTGAAAGCCGTCGTCCAGATCGCCCACGGAATGATGGAACATGTGGGAAGATACCGGGAGTCTGCGGAATTCCTTGCGGGACACGGGATCTATGTTCTCGGGAATGACCACTTAGGCCACGGAAAGACCGCGGCAGCGGAGGAAGACAGGGGATATTTCGGTGACCATGCGGGCGCTGTCTCCGTGATCCGTGATATGCGCCGTGTGACGGTCCATGCACAGAGAAAATATCCGGGTGTGCCGATTTTTCTTTTGGGGCACAGTATGGGGTCGTTCTTCGCGAGACGATATCTGACCGTCTACAAGGACGGAATCGACGGTGTGATCCTGCTCGGAACCGGAGCACCGAAGGACGCTGAGGTGCGGTTCGGATATATGCTGGCGGACTCTGTCTGTAAGAGGAAAGGGACGAGATACAGGAGCAAAATGCTCTACAACCTGTCCCTTGGAAACTATAACCGGAAATTCAAGCCGACAAAGACGCCTTACGACTGGCTGTCCAGGGATGAAAAGAGAGACCGCGCCTTCGGGGATGATCCGCTGACGAACTTTATTTTCACTGCGGGCGCGTACCGGGATTTCTTCGAGGTGATCTTAAAGACCGCAAAGCTCGAAAAAGCAGGCAAAATGCGCACCGACCTCCCGGTCCTGATACTCTCCGGAAGCAAAGATCCGGTGGGAGAGGAGACAAAAGGCGTGCGGAGAGTTTACGACCGCTATGATAAAGCAGGGGTAGAAGATCTCTCCATCGGCTTTTATGAGGGCGCGAGGCATGAACTTTTAAATGAACTCAACCGCGAACAGGTATCCGGGGATATTCTGGAGTGGATCGAGGAGCATGAGAAGAACAAATAATTCAAGTCGAACGTCCGTGAGACTTGGCGCGTGATTCGGGTCAGCAAAGCTGACATATTCCATATAGAATCACTGCGCATCCTCGCGGAGCGTTTATCTCAGTCGGAGACCCAACGCCCACTGAGACAAATTTGCTATTACTCACCACCTAAAGAGGTGGGAGTCTTCTCGACTGAGATAAAAGCGGCAGACTGGCTGCGCTGATCTTTGGGTCAGTCTGCTATAAATTCAATATTTGTAACTATTCAGTACCTTCATAGTTACACGCAAAAATCCATTCCAGATCAGCTTCGCTGATGGGATTTTTGCCTTCCAGCCTATGTTTTCTTACGGTCAGCGCAGC
>OOCP01000918.1_pt1 | contig 34133 bp, 26 predicted proteins | sample 1671511 | NCBI WGS metagenome assembly OOCP01 (sample SAMN06348164, study PRJEB24527) | human gut metagenome | biome: human gut; feature: ankylosing spondylitis patient; material: feces | host: Homo sapiens | place: China | collected 2015-10 | reverse complement strand
TCCTATCTATAACATAGTTATATTCTATCACACCAATAGGATTTAGTCAAGTTTCGGTTGATTCATGCAGAGCATCCAAAAATATCAAGTTAATTTCAATTAATAGTTAGGTATTTATCAGACGGTTTGGTCGAATTGGGTTCTGTAACAACATATTTAAATGTTCTAAAGAATTCAATCGAGTACTATTTGAATGTAAATCTTCTTTTATTAACACTAGCGAGGCGAAAAGAAATTTTATAAAATACTTTTTAAGCTGAATAGAGCAAGGAATGAGACCTAAATAGTGACGCTTCAGTTAATAACGCGAAGCGTAGGGGTTTCACTCCGGCAGCCCTGTCGTGAGTGACACGCTACGCTTGACCCTCCGTCGTATGCTCTGTTGATAACACCGAATTTTGCTTGGCTTACAATGTAACCCAAGCAATTTAGATTTTTATAATTTGAGAGTCTCTCCTATGATCGATATGAAAGATGAATTGGCTGAATTAGAAGCGATGCAAAAAGAAGTCAACAACCGTCGCCAAGCCTTGCGTGATGACGCAAAACGTCAGGCTCAATTGATTATCACGCAGTTCGGGTTACACCCGAGTGACTTTGAATGGTCCGACCAGGAATTGCCCCGTAAGGGCCGTCGTGGTCCGGTTCCGCCGAAATTCCGCGGTCCCAATGGGGAATTGTGGACCGGTCGTGGTCGCACCCCCAAGTGGGTCGAATCCCTTATCGCTGATGGCTATGACATTGACCAGTTTGCCATCAAGTAAACTGCTAGAGGCTAAAACCTTGCAAACCTAGCATAAGCGAGAAATTCCTTCATGGGAGTTTCTCGCTTTTTTTGGTTCGCTTGCCTGAGGGCCTATCCGAGTAGAGGAAGCGTGTCAATTCAGGGTAATACGCGAGCAAAAGCGCCCAAATTTGCGAACAAGCGTTCAGAAAAATGTAAAAAAGTTATACAATAATTTCTTACTGATTTTCCGAGACTTTTGCGCATGTAACGCGCCAGCAACGACGCCCCTATCGGACACGAAAACCCGGATTGGGGTAGGTGAGCTCAATGGATTATGTTATTCTAATGCCTGCTTTTTGATGCGGTGAATACCCTTGCCCGAGATTCACAGCATTACGCTTTATTGTCAGCGTCATTTCCCCGATCATTTGAAACGAAATAATATTTTTTTCTTGCCTTTTCAAACGATCGATTTGACTACGTACCTCGAAAGTGATAATCGGCGTTCATTCTTCTTTACGCCATCGCGTTATTTAAATACTGGAGTGTATCGTACGCTCCCCGCCGTTTTTGAGCGATGCCCACTGAGCGGGGCACCGACGTAGTGAGCTCACCCACCGGAGCCGCTCCATTCACTAGCGCTCCACGCTTATTCTGGCTGACAACACCCCGGGCAAACGGTGAAGTGTTGCGTGAGCACCTCAAAACCCTCGCGTGCGGTCGAAAGACTACAACAACGATCCAAGTCGTCCCCATCGCGGGTGTGTTCACGTTGCGTGATGCTTTACCCATGAGTTAACCCTGAATCGAACACGTAGACCACAACGCGCTCGTTGGGCCTGATGCTGTCAGTCATTGAGTGTTTCGCGTGCCGTTGTTGGAAGGTTAGGCGCCCTCCAGTCTACGAATTACGTAAAGGAGACCCATACAGAATGCCTCAAAATCAACAAAAAAAAGGCTGGAGGATTAATCCTGCGGTGTTTTGGCCGTCCGCGATCTTATCGATCCTCGTGATTGCCTGTGCGGCGATCTTCCCGAGCGCAGTGAATGATATCTTCGGTCACATTCAGCGCCGTATTTTCCAGGACCTCTCCTGGTTCTACATTTTGGCCGTCGCGGTGATTCTCGTCGGGATGGTCTATCTCGCGTTTTCGCGCTTTGGCGATATTCGCTTGGGGCCCGATCATGCGAAGCCCGATTATGATTTGATCACCTGGTTTGCCATGCTCTTTTCCACGGGGATGGGTATTGGGATCATGTTCTTCGGTGTTGCGGAACCTGTGATGCACTTCTTAGAACCCCCCACGGGCAGTGGCGGTACGGTTGCCGCAGCACGTGAAGCCTTAGAACTCACGTTCTTTCACTGGGGGTTACACGCGTGGGCGATTTACGCCTCGGTGGGCTTAATGCTCGCGTACTTTGGCTACCGTCATGCATTACCCTTAACGTTGCGTAGTGCGCTTTACCCCTTAATTGGGGACCGTATTCACGGTTGGATGGGTAACGCAGTGGACATCTTCGCCATTTTAGGGACCGTCTTTGGCGTTGCTACCTCGTTAGGGTTTGGTGTCTTACAGTTAAATTCGGGTCTCCACTACCTCTTTGATGCGCCGGTGGGCACCACCGTGCAATCGGTTCTGATTGTGGTGATTACAGCCATTGCGGCGCTCTCCGCAGCTTCCGGGCTCAATAAAGGGATTAAGTTTCTCTCGCAGGCCAACTTGTGGTTGGCCGTGATGCTCTTACTCCTGGTGTTTGCCTTAGGTCCTACGTCGAGTCTTTTAAAGCACTTCGTGGAAAACATGGGGCTCTATATCTCGGGGATTGTCGGTAAGACCTTTAATCTCTATTCCTATGAACCGAAGTCCAGTAACTGGTTAGGCGGTTGGACGCTTCTTTACTGGGGTTGGTGGATTTCTTGGTCACCCTTCGTTGGGCTCTTTATTGCGCGTATTTCGCGTGGTCGCACGATTCGTGAATTCACGGGTGGGGTGCTCTTGATTCCTGCCGGGTTCACGATGCTCTGGATGACGGCCTTTGGGAATTCCGCTATCGACCTGATCATGTCGGGCGTGGGCGCGGATTTAGCGACGAGCGTCAAGGCCGACGTGTCGATTGCACTCTTTAAGTTCTTTGAATACTACCCGATGACGACGTTACTCTCGGTTATCGGGATGGCCATGGTGGTGATCTTCTTTGTCACCTCGGCCGACTCGGGTGCCTTTGTGGCGGACGCCTTAGCGAGCGGTGGGATTAAAAAGACCCCGGCGAGCCAGCGTGTCTTCTGGTGTGCCCTCTCGGGCGTGGGCGCCATGGTGCTTCTCTGGGCGGGCGGCCTACAGGGCTTACAAACCTTGACGCTCCTCTCGGCCTTACCCTTTGCAGCGGTGCTCCTCATTGCGCTCTTTGGGTTACTGAAAGCGTTACGTATTGACGACTTTAAGCGCCAAAGCCATCAGATTACAAATGTGGCGCCGTCCTTATACCGTACGCCCGAAGGGTGGAAGCGTCGCTTGAGCGTGATCGTTCACTATCCGTCGTACGACCAGGTGAAGGACTACTTAAATACGACGATTCGTCCGTCGATGCAGGACGTCGTTGAGGCGTTTAAAGTCGAAGGATTGGACGCCTCCTTTACGAGCGTTAAAGACCGTGCTTCGCTCACGGTGCACTTTGCGGACGTCACTGACTTCCTCTACGAAGTGCGACTCGTGGGTTATGGCAATCCCGAATTCACGATGGCGGACCCGGATCGCGAAGACGATGAAGACCTCTCGTTTGTGCGCGCCGAAGTGTTCTTAAAGGAAGGCGGTCAGGACTACGACTTGATGGGCTGGAGCCGTGAACAGATTATTCACGACGTGCTCGATCAGTACGAAAAGCACCTCTCGTTCTTGCGTATGGTGAATCGTCCGGAAGTTTCACTTCCTTAATGGCTCTCGGGCAGGGGGTCTCTTTAGGGAGCCCCCAATCAAAAAAGCGCTGAGTTCGACAAGAATCTCAGCGCTTTTTTCGTTCTATCGACCTCGTTAGGGGGTAATCCCCTCGGGGAGCGTCATGGGTGCAAACGCATCCAACGCCCCACGGTACGGGGTAAGGGAAACGACGCAGGAACTCGAGACGTTCCCTTGCGCTAAGCGCGACGTGGGGACGTCACGCGTAAGCGTATTAGCGCAGCCATGACGATCGACGCGCCCAAGGGTGGCATCGTTCACCGGGTCATACCAACTCCCGTGGTTCACCGCTACGACCCCCGGACGGATCCCTTCGGTAATTTCGGCACGCAATAAGACTTGGCCGCGACGACTCTTCACGAGGACCGCTTCGCCCGCGTGAATCCCATAACGTTGGGCATCCTCGGGGTGAATCCGAACGGGTTCGGGGCCATAGCGATCGGTTAACGTGCTATCTAATTGACTATGTAAGCGTTTTTCCGACTTGCTCGTTAAAAGCACCAACGGGTACTCGTCGTCCGTGCGGCCCACCCCTTCGCCAGGCGCCTGATAGTGGGGGTAGGGAGGAATCTCCTCGTAGCCAAAACTTGCCACCGCCGAAGAGCGGATTTCGATTTTTCCGGAGGGCGTCTTTAAGGGATGTGCCTCGGGATCCTGACGGAAGTCCGCATAGGCCACAAAGGGCGCGACGGAGCCGGGGGTCGGACGCGGAAAGAGCACTAAGCCCTGGGCTTTGGCCGTCGGGTAGTCGGGGAGCGCAATGCCTTGCGCGGTGGCCTCTTTCAGCAATTCCTCATAAAAGCGCTGACGCCAGCCTTCCGCCGTGAGCCCTTCGGTAAAGAGGGCCTCGACGCCACACTTTTTCGCTAAGAGGCGGAAAATCTCGTAATTCGATTTCGCTTCCCCTTGGGGCGGCAGGGCGGCTTCGGTGAACACGACCCCATCGTTCGTGTACGCCCCAATGCGACTGATGTCACTCACTTCAAAATTGGTGCACGCGGGGAGCACAATGTCCGCGTGACGCGCCATGGGCGACCAGTTAATGTCCGAACAAATCACGACGTCGGGGCGTTTAAAGGCCTCATGCACTTGGTTCGTATCCGGGTGGTGCGCAAAGGGATTGCCCCCCGCCCAGAAAACGAGTTTTAAGTCGGGTAACGTCACACGTTCCCCATTAAAGTCGATCACTTCGCCGGGGTGCAATAACGAACGGGCAATGCTCGCGACCGGGACGGCTTTCACGCCCTTCGCGAAGGCAGCGCGCATACTGCCCGTCGGATCGGTGGGCATACCTTTTAGGGCAGGGGCTAGGCTCGGTGCATTACCGCCCGAATCGTAGTGATAATTGGTGCCAATCCCGCCGCCCGGCAATCCGATTTGGCCTAAAAAGGCCGCAAACGCCCACGCCATCCACGGGGCTTGTTCGCCGTGCTCTTCACGTTGGGGTCCCCAACCCATCATGAGCATGGTGCGGTGTGAGGCCAAGTCGAGCGTCAAGTCCACAATCGTCTGGGCGGAAATACCCGCAATCGCGGCCGCCCATTCGGGCGTTTTCGCGATGCCATCGGTTTTCCCGAGAATATCGTCAACGAGTGCCCCGTAACCCACCGTGCAGTGCGCTAAGAAGTCCCAATTCACTAAGTCACGCTCAATGAGCACATAGATCATTGCGGCGAGAATCGCGGCATCACTCCCCGGGAAGACTAAGAGCGATTCGGAATGCAATGCCCGGGCCGTGTCGGTGACGACCGGCGCCACAGTATAGGTTTTAATGTGGGGGTAGTGTTTGAGCTTTAAGGCGTTTGCACGCCCTTGATGGAGTGGCGTAAACCAGTCCACATCGTTCGTGCGCACCGGATCCGCGCCCCAAAAGACGACGCGCTCCGAGGCTTCAAACACGCTTTCCCAGTCCGAGCAACGCGGATCACGGTCTCCGACAATATGGGTTTGAATCGTCGTGATGGCCGCGTTGGAGTAGGTATTCTTACAGGGAACAAAGCCCCCCATGATGTTTAAAAAGCGCTGCAAAAGGGGGCGCACGCCTTCCACATGACCGGTATTCATCCACCCGTAGCTCCACCCCCAAACGGACTGCGGCCCGGTGGTTTGGTAAACGGACTGAATGTGCTGGGCGGCGAGCGTGAGGGCCGTCTCCCAGTCAACTTCGACATAGCCTTCTTCGCCTCGAAGCGCCTTACTCGCGACGCCGTCCGTTAAAAACGAGCGACGCACAGCGGGGCGCTTAATGCGTTGAGGGTTCGTGGGGAGACTCGCTAAACGATCAATCAAAGGGGAGGGGGAGGGGTCTTCGGCAATCGGGGTGAGGGACTCAATGCGTCCCCCTCGGGTCTGCGCCCGGGCAATGCCCCAGCGATTGGCGGTCAACACGTTTCGTTCGGTGAATGCGTCTGTCATGATGTGTTTGGCTAAAGAATGGGCAACGAGACGGCGCTCGTAGCCTTAAGCGGGCGCCGTAGGAAGGCGTCCCGCACCAATAAAAAACAAGGTGTTAAGACTATCCTATCGAAGTTGCCTTAAAAAGGATACTTTTGAAAACGCTTGAGCGAAGAAACGTTTCTACGTTTTGATATGGCGCAAAAGGGCTCTGTGAGCGTGATTAGGCCAAGGGTGAGAGGCGCTACGCCAAAGGGGAGAGGGAGTGCAATTAGGATTCGTCTTTGGTTTCGTTTTCGGGCGATTTCTTTTTCCCAAAGTACCCTTCAAAAGGCCACCAACGCCGCAGCTGCTCAATGCGACTTAATTTTTCTTTACGTTCTTCACCCATCAAATTGGGGTGGCCCAACTGCCAGCGCTTTAAGGGGGCGGAATTGTCGATGTCTTCTAAGTATTCGCGTAAACACGTGGGCATATAGCGTGTATAGAGCGCCGACTGAAAGTCGATGAGTCCAGGGGTCCCATCGGGGCGCACTAACACGTTCCCTAAGCCACGACAATCGAGATGCACCACGTGGTGCTCGTGCATACGGCGAATGAGCGCTTCAAATGCCTCTAAGAATTCGGGCGTGAGCTCATGGTTACCAAAGTGTTGGATACTCGTGCCGGACATAAACTCCACGGCCATCGCGAAGCGGTCAATTTGAAAGGCGTGTTGCGAGACCCCATCGAGCCCTTTCAAGCGATTAATCATACGCACTTCGTGCGAAATTAACGCGTGGCCAATGGTTTCACGAATGTACCAAGGGCGTTCGGAGAAGTCTTTGACGGTCCAGTCTTTACCGGCCCATTGCAAACGATACACCTTGGCATTGGCGATGCGACCATCGCGCAAAAGGGTTTTGGGTGCTCGCTCAAATTCAGCACGGGTAAAAAACGTTGTCATTGATACTCAGAACAGTAAAAGTGAACTCAAAGAAAGGCAACCATTGTAGTGGGAATGTTGCCAAAATGCCAAATCGCGTTCAGCCAAGGCGCTCTCCTCGGGAGGGCTCCTAGTGGAGGATTTGCCCTGAAACGAAAGCCTTTCACCTTAGTCTAGAGCGCTCTAGCATAGGCCGCAAGACGGTGTGGCATTTGGTTGCAATCGACAGCCCGCGCTCACCCCAACAGTTGGTACAATAGCGACGTTTCCATAAGAATAACAAGTGGCTATGAAATTACCCGTTTTAACGCCTTCCTTGAAACGACTGACAGGATACTTGCTACCCTATAAAACCAAGATCGCCTTGGCGGTACTCTGTATGTTCGTGGCGGGGGGCTCGTCTTCTCTGATCGCTACGCTTCTCGGGCAATTAACCGACATCGGTTTTTACCAACGTGAAGCGTGGATCGTGCTGGCCGCCCCGATTGGTCTCATTCTCATCTCGTTTTTGCACGGTGGGAGCATGTTTATGAGCAATTACTTGCTCGGCAAAGTGAGTCAATCGATCCTGCATACGATGCGCCAGCAGATTTTCCACCAATTTCTGCGTTGGCCGGCCGCCACCTACGCGACGCAAACCTCGGGCGCGATTGCGAGTAAATTCGTGCTCGAAGCCAATGTGGCCTTATCAAACGCCACCAAATCCGTCATTACGCTCGTGCGTGACTCCTGCCAAGTGATTGCCCTCTCGGCCGTGCTCTTTTGGCACAACTGGCAGTTAGCTTTAATTACGATTGCGATGGCGCCCTGCATTTATTGGTTAGTCAATCGCGTCAAAGGCCAAATGCGTAAAGTGATGGCGAGTTGCCAAGAGTCCATCGCGTCCATTTTGGTGCGTGTTAAAGAAGCCTATCAGTCGCAGCGCTTGATTAAGCTCGCGAATACCTACCAGCAAGAAACCCGTCGCTTTGAAAAAGTAAACGAAGACGTACAAAAAATGATGGTCGATATGACCAAAGTCATGTCAGCGGTCTCGCCGATTGCCCAATTCATCAGTATGTCGGGCGTGGCGGTTGTCTTGAGTGTCGCGATGTATCAGACGCATTTGGGTACGCTCACCTTGGGTGAGTTTGTGACCTTCTTGTCGGCCTTGTTACTCTTGATGCCCCCGTTACGTAACCTAACGGAAGTCAATACGGGCTTTGTGATGATGAATGTGGCCGCCGAAAGTATTTTTGATAGCTTAGATCAAGCGACCGAATCGGATACGGGCACCGAAGTGCTCCGCTCCGTGCGAGGCGACATGGAATTTAAGCACGTCTCGTTAACGTATCCGGGGAGTCAAACCCCGGCGGTGAAGGACTTTACCTTACGCGTGCGTCGAGGGGATTGCATCGCCCTCGTTGGGTTCTCGGGCTCAGGCAAGAGTTCGCTCGTCAATATGATCCCGCGGTTTTGGAATCCGACCGAAGGGGAGATTACGATCGATGGAATCAATACCCAGGACGTGACGCTCGCGTCGCTGCGTTCGCACATCGCCATCGTCTCGCAAGACGTGCGCCTTTTTGACGAATCGATTCGCTACAACGTTACGTACGGGACACCGGGGGCGACGGACGTGGAAATCTGGGCGGCCTTAAAAGCGGCCGCGTTGGATGATTTTGTGCAAAGTCTTCCCGACGGTCTTGAAACCAAAGTGGGTGAGGGCGGCTCCCGACTCTCGGGGGGACAAAAGCAGCGCCTCTCGATTGCGCGTGCGTTACTAAAAAATGCGCCCATTTTAATTTTGGACGAAGCGACGAGCGCCTTGGATAGCGAAAGCGAAGCAAAGATCAAAATCGCGCTCACGCACCTGATGCGCGGCCGCACGACGTTTATTGTCGCACACCGCCTCTCGACGATTGAAAACGCTACGACGATCGTGGCGATGCAAAATGGGGTGATTGCCGAAATGGGCTCGCCCGAGGAATTACTCGCCCATAATGGCGTGTATGCCCAATTACGAGCGCTTCAAGGGGGAGCCGAGAGTGCAGCGCTTAATGCGCGGCTTGAAGCCCCGATGACGCCACGCCAAGGAGACATGCAATGAGCGGATTAATCAAACGTCTCACCCGACGCATGGATCCGGATTTGGCGCGTCTTTACCGTTACTTTGCTCAGTACAAAGTGACGCTTGTGTTTGCGACGCTCTTTATGGTGATCAGTGCGAGTACGTCCTCCGTTACCGCCACGCTTTTAGGGAAACTGACGGACGTCGGTTTCTACCAAGGCGAGGCGGCCTGGGTGCTCTGGGCCGCTCCCTTAGCCCTGATTGGGATCACGATGGTGTACGCCCTTTCCACCGTGATGAGTGCGTACTTGATGGCGCGTATCAGTCAAGATGTGCTGAAAAAATTGCGCACCCAGCTCTTTTCGAGCTTCATTCATTGGCCCGCGGAACGCTATCTGGAGCATTCCACCGGGTTAGTGAGTTCAAAGTTCGTCAACGAAGCGGCCATGGCCTTAGGGGGCGCTGCCCAATCGGCCATTGTGCTCATTCGTGACTCGGTCCAAGTCGTCGCCCTCATTGGCGTGCTCGTTTGGCATAACTGGCAGTTAACGCTGGTGACCTTTATCGTGGCGCCCGCCATGGTCTGGATGGTCCGTACGATTGCACGACACGTGCGTCGAATCGTAAGCGAAAGTCAGATGCAGATTGGCCGCATGATCAGTAACGTCGAAGAGTCCTACGAAAGTGAACGCTTGGTGAAAATCTCCGGCACCTACGATGCCGAAGATGAACGCTTTGCGAAAGTGAGTGGGCGTATTCGCCGTTTACAGTTAAACGCGATGCGTATGCAAAGCCTCTCAACGCCGTTAACCCAAGTCTTGATCATGGTCGCGATTGCCGTGGTTGTGGGCGTTGCGCTTCTTGAAGCACAGCAAGGGCGATTGACCTTTGGGGAATTTATTACGTTTCTCTCCGCGATGCTCTTAGTCAAAGGGCCGATCCAGCATTTAGCGGGACTAAACGGCACCTTTGCGACGATTGCCGCGGCCGCCAAGAGTGTCTTTACGCTGCTCGATACGGAACCGGAAGCCGATAACGGCACGGTGGAACTCGAACGCGTTCGTGGGGAAGTGCGCTTTGACAATGTCTCGTTCGTTTATCCAGGGACCGACAAAGAAGCGCTACGCCAGATTCACTTTACGGTGAAGCCTGGCGAACACATTGCGCTCGTTGGGAATTCGGGCGCCGGGAAAACCACGATTGTGAATCTTCTCCCGCGCTTTTGGAATCCGAGCTCAGGAGGTATTTTGCTCGACGGTGTCGATACCCAAACCGTCACCTTGGAGAGCTTACGTCGTCAATTTGCTTTTGTGTCGCAAGACATCGTGCTGCTCAACGATACGCTTCGTGCCAATTTGGTCTACGGATTAGAGGGCATCACCGAAGCACAACTCTGGGAGGTGCTCGAAACGGTACAGTTAACCGATTGGGTGAAAGGCTTGCCACAAGGGCTCGATAGCCCCGTTGGGGAAGGCGCCAGTTTACTCTCGGGCGGCCAAAAACAGCGCCTCTCGATTGCCCGTGCCTTGCTCAAAGATGCTCCGATCCTGGTTCTGGACGAAGCGATGAGTGCGCTTGACGCACAAAACGAGTACCTGATCCAAAAGGCGCTCGAAACGTTAAGCGCGGGACGTACCACCTTTACGATTTCGCATCGCTTAACGAGTATGCGTGACGTGGATCGTATCTTCGTGGTACAAGACGGTCGTTTGGTCGAGATGGGGACGCAAGACGAACTGCTTGCGCAGGATGGCGTCTTTGCACGTTTACTGAAATTGCAGGCTTTGGACAAGACCGAATAGGCGTTCCAACATACTCCTCAAAAGCGCAGGCACCACAAGGCTTGCGCTTTTTTTCACCACGAGCCATGAGTCGATAAACGGGTAGCCTAACGGAGCGTGTCTTCACTCATCGTAGAAAACTCTCATCGAGCAAAAAATTCTCAATGCCGATGTACGTAATTCCGCTGTCATCAGTCCAAGGCGTTAAGTAATCGTTAACGACAACGATTTTGCTAAAGGAATCGGGAATGCGTTTTAAGGGCTCAATCGCTTGTGCTTTTTTTTCGGGATCTGAGATGGTCAATGCGGATTGAATATAGAATCGTTTCGTTGAACTATGGACAACGAAATCAACGTCTAACGATTTTCGGATAGTTTTTCCCGCCTCATTTCTCGTAAAATAGTCAATAACCCCGACATCCACATCAAAACCACGTCTAATTAAATCGTTATAGAGCACATTTTCTATAATGTGATTTTCTTCTATCTGTCTAAAATTTAATTTCGCGTTGCGAAGTCCTATATCCGTAAAATAGTATTTAGCTGGTGTACTAATATATTTTTTTCGTTTTATATCATATCGTAGGGCTTTAGAAATCAGAAAAGAATCTTCAAAATATTCAATATATTTGTTGACTGTGTCCAAGGCAATGGTGATATGTTGCTCATTTTTGAACATATGAGCAAGTCGAGTGGGGTTGGTCAGAGAGCCGATGCTAGAGGCCAGTTTAGCTAACAAAGTCACTAAAACAGAAGTATCATTTTGAATATGATGTCTTTCTAAAATATCTTGGATATAGGTTTGAACAAAAAGATCCTTTAAATAGCGACTTTTTTCTTCAAGCGTGGGTTGGGAAACGGCAAACGGCATTCCGCCGTAGGTATAATAAAGTTGCCATGCTGAGCGTTTATCGCCAGAATAAGCATTATAAAATTCTGCATAGGATAAAGGATAAACTCGAATTTCGTCACCACGATCTCTAAACTGAGTCGGAATATCTGACGACAACATTTTGGATTGACTACCCGTTACATAGATATCAACATTTTCCAATTTCATCAATCCAAGAATCAGATCGACAAAAGTAATTTTTGCCTCGCCATTGGGAATATAGGGATTGGGTATCTCCTGAACAAATGGTATATCGTCAATAAAGAGGTAGTATTGCGTCTTGGAGTCGACTATCTTATGGCGAATATACTGATCGAGTTCAATCGGATTGCGATATTGAGTGGCGTCTAGTCCATCCAAGGCGATTGCAATGATTTGCTCTGGAGCCACTCCGTGATCCAACAGCCAATCCCGATACAGTTTAAATAGCAGTACAGATTTTCCACTTCGACGAAGGCCCGTGATGATTTTGACTCTTTGGTTGTCTTTCTTGGCGATGAGTTGATTCAAATACTGAGTTCGTGGATACATGGTTAACCTCACGAATTTTTTGTGGATAGCCACACTTTTATCATCTAGATTAACAGGAGGCTCGACACGTGCCAAGGCTATTCACGATAAAAATGCGTCACTACGCAAAAATTTCACTTAGACATTTTGAGGATGGCGTACCTCAGCACCTTGCCATGGGAAAGCCTCAGCGCATTTTGCGCAGTCCCCGCGCGGCGATCCGACGTACCCAGGCACGTGGGAGATAACTCACGAACGTGGCTACCAAGCGATTGAGTAGTCCCGTCACCACCACCGTTTTCCCTTGGTGCATCGCAGAGAGTCCTTGGCGAGCCACATCCACCGCGTCCATTGCATACTGATCAAAGGGACTATCCTCAAGAAGACCTGCATTGACGCCAAAGGCGGTTCGGGTGGGCCCCGGACACAACGCCGTCACGGTCACCCCCGTACCACGACACTCTTCCGCAAGACCTTCTGAGAAATGGAGGACGTAGGCTTTGGTAGCGCCATAGACATTTAAGTAGGGGCAGGGCTGAAAGGCTGCCGTACTCGCCACATGGAGAATCCGCCCACGACCGGCGTTGACCATACGTTCTGCCACGGCTCGGCTCAATTGCGTGAGCGTCACCATATTGAGTGTCATCATCCGTTCTATCGTCTCATGCGATTGGGTAAGGGTCGCATCAAACGCACCAAAGCCTGCATTATTGATCAGAATACTGGGCGTGATTGCCCGTTCATCGAGCCATGAGAGAATCGTTCGGTACGACGTCGGGTAACTTAAATCCTGAACCAAAATGTCCGCGTGGGTGGGAAGTTCCGCAACGAGCGCCTCCAACGCATCACGTTGTCGGGCAACGAGCAACAAGGAGTAGCCTTCCTGCGCGAGTAGCCTAGCCATCTCACGACCGATGCCTGAGCTCGCGCCGGTCACAATCGCAAACCCGCGGTAGGGTGCCGTTATTGCCATCGTTGTTCTCCTTAAGAAATGGGGGGCACATGCGCCCCCCTGCAAATGCGTCCATCGACGCGTTAACGCGCTGCTTTAAAGCTTTCGACGCCACGCTTTAGGCGCGCGAGGGCGTCTTCGAGACGTGTCGCTTGCGTGGCGGGATTGAGTCGCAAGTACGTGATGCCGTTACCGCGGAAGGCGGAGCCCGGTGACAAAATCAACCCTTCGGTTTGACGCAAATGTTTTACGAGCGTGTTCGTATTGTCCGTAATCGCCGAGCAGTCAATCCAGACGAGGTAAGTGGCAGGCATTAAGTGAGCCTTTAAGCCAGGAATTTCCTTATTAATAAATTCCACCACGCGCGCTTTGTTGCGAGCCAATACGCCACGCAATTCGTCGAGCCACTCTCCGCCTTCTTCATAGGCGGCAATGACCGGGTCGACTGCGAGCGCACTCGGGTTACCGATCTGATCGGCGTGAAGGGCTCGCGCCATACGGGCACGCCATTGGGGATTACGAATGACGACCGCGGCGGAGGCAAGCCCCGGGATATTAAAGCTCTTTGAAGGCGAGAGGAAATTAATACTCACCGCTTCACAGGTTTCGGAGGCGCTCGCAAAGGGGATGTACGTATAACCAGGATCGACCAAGTCGCAGTGAATTTCGTCGTTTAACACCACCACCCCGTACTGGTGCGCCAGTTCACCCACGCGGATTAACTCCTCACGTGTCCAGAGTTGCCCCGTGGGGTTATGGGGGTTACAGAAAATCAACGCCTCCACGCCGGGTTCGGCGAGAGTCGCCTCGAGGCGTTCGAAATTGAGTCGGTATTCGCCATCGACACAATCCAAGGGGCAGGGCGCCACGATACGGCCATTTTCTTCCACGGCCTCAAAAAAGCAATGGTACACCGGGGTAATAATGGCCACTTTGTCGCCAGGCGCCGTAAAGCGACGCACCGCGCTGTGTAACCCCGGCATAATGCCCGTCACGAAGAGCAAATCTTCGCGGCGAATCTCCCAGCCGTAACGACGTGACCACCAATGACGGTACGCGTCGCGCCACGTATCGTCCACACGGGTATACCCAAAAATCTTATGATCCACCCGCTTGTGTAACGCGTTAACGATCGCCGGGGCGGTTTCAAAGTCCATGTCCGCGACCCAGAGGGGTAATTCATCGTCAGCGATGAGCCACTTTAAAGCCCGTGTATTAAAACGGTTAATTTCCGTTGTAAAGTCATAAGTCATGATAGAAGTCCCAGAAAATGAGAGCGGGTGGGCTCGTGAGCGAGGCGTTCATGAGCACAATGAAAACTAGTCTATCAGAGGAAAATGAGCTTTGTCTGATGGCGTGGGCGAGAAAGGTAGAGAAAAGAAAAGGGCACTCGAAAATGAGTACCCTTAGGCATCCTCGAGGTGAGAGGCGTTCATTAACGAACGATCACCATCGGACACTTCGTGAGCGAGAGCACTTCGGAGGCCACACTCCCTAAGAAGAAGGAGCGTAATTCGCCTCGCGTGTGGGTGGCCATGACGATCATATCGATCTCTTCACGGGTGACGTAGTCGGCAATCGCTTTACTCGGGCGACCGGCGAGGGCCACGTTTTTGCAGAGAAAACCGGCAGCCTGAAAGCGTGGCGCATGCGGGTCCACTTCTTGGTACCACTCTTTGTCACGGTGCACGTGCTTGGGTTCCATATTGAGGGCCGAAGAGGGAGCGGTGAAGTGCGGTAGCACGTCAAGCGAGGACTCGACGGCGTGCACCAAACGGAAGTCCGTCTGAGCACTAAAGAGCTCACGGTGTTCCAAAATCCAATCCACGGCGTGCGAGGAGAGTTCATCACGATCCACCGGTACGACGACCTTTAAGGGACGCATGGCAGGCGGTAACTGTTCACGAACCAACATCACCGGGCAGGGAGCTTTGGCCAACACACCACGCGACACGCTCCCCATGATCAAATCGGAGAAATGACGTTCCCCGTGAGCTCCCATCATGATGAGGTCGACGTTTTCTTGCTCGGCCACGGCAAGAATCTGATCCACCGGATGGCCTTGCGTGGAACGTAACGTCATCGGGTGAGGAATCGCCTGTAGGTAAGGCGCAATCGCGTCCGCGACTTCTTGATGAAGGCGCTCCTGCAATTCGGACAAGTTTTCTTGCTTCAGCATTTGCACCAGCGAGGGGCGCAACGGCACTTGAACCGTCAGTAATACGGGATCACCCTGTTGAACAAACTTCGGGCGACGCGCTAAAAGGCCAGTGCCTGATGGCTTTGAGCACTGGTATCGACCGGAATAAGAAGTTTCATTGTTGTCATTTTTGTCTGTCTAATATGCGAAGCGACGCGACGTTCCCAATGCCGTCACGTCTGCTGTTACGTCTATTGTGGCAGATTTTAGCCAAAACGGGGAGCGTTGACTGTCGCACGGATACCTAGGGAAAACACTATGCCAAAGCGACAGAATCCGTGTAAATACCCTGTGAAAAAGTAGGCTTTTAAGAGGGGGCATTGCCCGATGGAGAGTGGGCGCCAAGGAAAGCGCATCGGGCGCTTCCCTTGGTGTTTAAGGGCGAAGTCGTTTGAATACGTGGGCGGCGAGATAAAAGGCTGCATTGGTGAGTACAATCGCGGCGCCCGCGGGGACACTCGCGACGTAGGAAATCGTGAGGCCGACCCATACCGACGCGATGGCCAAGAGCGCCGCTGTGCGTAGCGCATGACGGTAAGAGACATGGAGGAGCATCGCGGTACTCGCGGGGAAGACGATCAAGCTCGAAATCAACAGGGCGCCCATGATGTGCATGCCGGTCACGACCGTCAACGCCGTCATGAGCGCAATGAGGGAGGTAAGTCGTCCGACCTCTTCCCCGGCCACGCGGGCAAAGGTTAAGTCGAAAATGAGCGAAAAAATCCGTGCCCCAAAAAGCGTCATGGTGCCCATGACAAAAAGGGTCACGGCGGCACTCACCCAGAGATCCGTATCCGAGAGTCCTAAGATGGAACCAAAAAGAATACTTTCGGCATCCACATTAAACCCTTGCGTCATACTCACGGCCGTAATGCCGAGTGCCAACGCGCTCGAGGAGAGCATGGCAATGGCACGATCCCCCGTGCGGGCATTCATCGGAACCAGTTTTAAAATGACAAACGCCGCGGCAATGACGACCGGTACCGCCAGGGTTAGGGGAGCCATGTGTAAAAGGAGCGAAATCGCAATTGCGCCAAAGGCAACGTGCGAGAGCCCATCGCCCATCATACTGAAGCGTTGGATCACCAAGGTGATCCCAATTTGCGAGGCACACAAGGCAACGAGGGTACCGACGACAAACGCACGCACCATAAAGGGGTAGGAGAGCATTTCGCCCACCACGCCCAAATGAGTCAACCACGTCATGACGGATTCCCCTCAGCGTGTAGGCGCTCTTCGGTGACACACTGTCCCCCCACATGCCAGAGGTGTGTGGAGGCACGACGGGCCCACTCCCGATCGTGCGTCACTTGAATGATCGTCGTTTTCATCGTTTGGTTGACGTGCTGTAAAAGCGCTTCGATGCGTTGGGTGTTTTCAGCGTCGAGCCCAGCGGCGGGTTCATCAAGCACAATCAGCGTTTCGCTTGCCAAGAGGGCACGGGCAATTAACACCCGCTTTTTTTGTCCTCCCGAGAGGGAACGAAACGCCTCACGCCACAGTGGATCCAATTCAAAGGCACGGCGGAGCGCCTCCAAACGGCGCTCGTACGCAGGATGTCGGCGTTGCCAAAAGGACAGTCGGTGGGCAAACCCCGAGCGCAAGACCTCTTCGACGTTGCCAGGCATGTCGCTTGGCAACGAGAGGCTCTGCGCCACGTAGCCGATCCCTTCACGCGCGAGGGTCTCGGAGACCCACCGTTCGCCCGATCGTGGGGTGAGTAGCCCTAATAATCCTTTGAGTAGCGTACTTTTACCGGCTCCATTATCCCCACAAAGGGAAATAAAGGCGCCAGGCGGGACCGAGAGTGTCACGTCCGTGAGAATGCGCTTTTCGTCCGTGTAGGCAAAGTGCGCCCCACGTAGCGCCAAGAGTGGCTCGGTTCCGCTCGATGGTTGATTCGTCCCCATCCTATTGTCCTTTAGGCAAACGCCGCTGAGATCCCGTTAGTTCAAGGCCTGACGCAAAATCTCCACGTTCTTACGCATGAGCGAGAGGTACGTTTCGCCGGCTGCGTATTCCTGCGGGGTGAGATTGTGAATGGCATTTAAGGAGAGAATCTTCGCTCCGGAGCCTTCCGCCACCGTGTTGGCAATGCGAGGCGAATTATTCGCGACATTTAACACCACGGGGAGCTTCAATTCGCGGGTCTTATCCACTAAGAACGCCACCGTGGCGGCCGACGGACGCACTTGGGTCGAGCAACCCGGGAAGGCTGCAAAGTAGGTGAGTCCGTAAGCATCCGCAAAGTAACGGAAGGGGAAGCGGTCCGCCACCAAAATCGTGCGTCGTTTCGCGGTGCTGATCACCTGACGGAACGCCTCATCAAGGGCTGCCAATTCTTTCTTATAGGTAGCAGCATTCTTTTCAAAGCTGGCCTTATCTTTGGCGTCCAAATTCGACAAGATCTCCGTTAACCCGTCCACGATATCCATCGCATTCTTGGGCGAGGTCCACACGTGTTCGTCGCTCGGCAATTCATCGTCTTCGTGCGCTTCTTTGCTCGCCGCTTCTTGGTCGGACGTGCGTTCGGCATGGTGGTCCGAATCCGCCACGGCTTCCACTTCGGCTTCTTTGGCCATCTTTTCTTCGATGGTACGGTTGGCGTTCGTCACTAACTGCGCCACATCGTCACGCACGGGTTCATCGTGCGAGTGACCATGATGGTCGTGCCCATGATCGTGGTCATGGTCATGTTCATGGTCTTTTTCGGCGGCCTTCTCGTCGCCATGGGCGTGATCGTGTTCCGCGTGATCATGGTCATGATCGTGAGCCCCTTCGGACTTCTCATCGTGATCATGGTCGTCCTTATCCCCATCGACCGTTTCCAAGGCGTCTTCCGCGACGGTCGCCACCAAGTCGACTAAACGCACCGTTTGGGGCGATTTGTCCCCCAAACTATCAAGCAGTCCTTCTACCCAGGCATCGTTCTCACCGCCCACGTAGATAAAGAGGTCAGCCGATTCGATCGTCTTGATGTCCTTAGGGGAGGGCTCGTAAGTATGAGCCTCTTGACCGGGTTTTAATAAAAGAATCGGTTCCACGGCGTTGCCCGCGATTTGACGCACAAAGTCAAAGGGCGGATAAATGGTGGTCACCACACGAAGCGGACGATCCGCCGCCCAAGCGGGCGAGGTCATCAACGAGAGAAGGCCACCCTGAGCCACGGCTTGCGTCAAAAGTGCAGCACCCGTGAGTTGGAATAAACGACGGCGTTGGGTATTCGGAGTAGTCATAGTCATTCCGTAAAAAAGAGAGTAAATAACGGATTGGGATCACCCTTAGCGGGTGGACGTACCAGAGGAGGAGGGCGAGGAGGGCTCGCCACACGTGCACGGATTGAGCGTTAAGCCTCGGAATCGATCCGCTTGCGTGCTCTTGGCGTCCTTTCCCTGACACTCAGGGCAGAGTCCAGTAAAGAGTGGCGTGATCGGATCCAAGGCAAAGCCATGGGAGGCTTGCATGTGTTGACGAACTTCGTTTTGTAGGGCGTTTAACGCTTGGCATTGGAGGTGAAACACCTTCTGGCAACCGCGACACCGTACATCCATTGCATCCGTTAAAATGGAGAGCTCATAGCGCATCACCCCTTGGGCATCGCGCCACGAGTGCACGAACCCCGAATCGGTCAATTCTTTGATCACCCGGTAAGCGGTCGAACGACCGATGGTAAACCCACCGCGTGCGACCGCCTCCACGAGCTCGGGAGCCGATAGGGGGGTCCCACGAGCGCGATTGAGTGCCTCCAGAATCCATTCTTTCTGTTTGGTTTGATACTGAGCCATAATCCTAAAATTGGTACTGAATCCCAAATTGATGAGGCATTCTAACACATTGCACAGAAACGAGGAGGCTCGAAGACGCTTTCCTACACGCTTGTTAACAACAAGAGCGCGTTTCGTGCGTGGTCGCTCCGAAACGATATGATAAATTAAACCAATCGAATGGCGCTCTCTCATAAGCATTAAGCCATCAATCCATCCCATTTCGGTTTCTTCTTTCCTCTACAGGATTCCAACATGTTATTTTGGCTCGCTGGGGTGCTCGCTGGATTGGGTAATCCGTTCCAAACCGGTATGAATTTGCGTCTGCGACAGAAGTTTGGTTCGCCCTTTGTCGCCACGTTAATTTCCTTTGTCGGTTCACTCCTCTTTTTGTTGCTGGTTCTGTTTGCCTCGGGGCAGACGCTTCACTATCCCATAGCGCGTCTTATCGGTAATCCGCTCTGGATTTGGACGGGCGGAGTGATTGGCGTCATCTTTTTAACCGGCAATATTTTGCTCTTACCCCGTATTGGGGGCGTACAAACGGTGATCTTTCCCGTGTTCGGGCAAATCGCTATGAGTCTCATCATTGATCAGTATGGGCTCTTTTATGCGCCACAAACTCCCGTGACGGCGCTACGAATCCTCGGTGCCACCCTCGTGGTCGTGGGCGTACTGATCGTCTCCTTGGCGAAACAAAGACGTAGTGAGACAACAAGTACCGCTCCCGCAGCCACACCTCACTCATTCACCTTGTGGCTCTGGCGACTCTTTGCTGTGGTAGCCGGCTCACTCGGGGCTATGCAAGTGGCCGTGAACGGTTACTTAGGCAAAGTTGTCGAATCCCCCATCAAAAGTGCAATCGTCTCCTTTATGACAGGCATTCTATTGTTGATAGTGATTTGTGTGGTCTTAGCGCTCGTCGGAAAACTGAAGGGGCCCACGGCTCCCTCAGACACCCGTGTGCCCCTCTGGTCATGGTTCGGAGGTATTCTGGGGGCTTGCTTTGTGCTCGTAACGGTCATCCTGTCGCCGCGTATTGGAACAGGGACAACGATTATTTGTGTCTTGATGGGGGCCACGCTAGGGGGCGTGATCGTCGATCATTGGGGACTCTTTGGGATGCGACGTCAGCCGATTAACCTGAAAAAAGCCATCGGCATTGTATTGATGATTGCGGGAGCCGCAATGAGCAAAATGTTGGTTTAGTGTCTAAGGCAAAACCGAAGGCAAAAAACTCCGAATCGGGACATTGCACACGATTCGGAGTTTTTGTCTAAGGCCAAAAAACCGACTTAGGCCTCGGCACCACCTTCAGGCATCACCGTGATATAGCCTTTTTCGAGGCGCCCCATCGGGTTCCAGTCTTCTTTGGCTTTACGTAACCCCGGAATCCCTAAGTCTTCTTCACGATTAATGATGCGGTAGCGCTCAGGTAAGCTCGCCGCAAAGAAGGACGCCAAGGCCGGATAGGCCCCGGTCACCGTACGATCGGCTTTTTCAATATGCACCGCAAACATCTCTTCGGTGAGCATCGAGCCATAGGTAAACCCATGCACAACGCCCTCCGACATCAAGACGCCGCCCGTTAATCCGAGCGCATCAAAGTGCTCAAAGGCCATCGCGATCGCATCGGCTTCGGCCTGCATCGTTTCGTTTAACGGTTGATGTTCCGCATACCAATTGGCTAAAAACGCTTTGGCTAACGGGATCGTCTCGGCATTTAAGGGCAAAAATTGCGCGTTCGGATTCTGCGCTTTGTAGCGCTTCACAAAGTTACGCTTTCCGGCCAATTTACGGCCTTCGAGTTTGACGAGGGATTCACGCGAATAGAGGTAATCCCCCCAGTCTTCCGACGTGGTGAGCGTATAGGCGCGTTCGGGCCACGTTTCTTTAAATTGTTCTTCAAGCCAAGGGAGGGTTCCGTAGATACGTAAGGGTTCCCCCATGGCGATGCTTTGCGCTTCCAGCGCTTTGAGGAGGGTAGGACACAAGTTGCAGTCGGCGGGCCAAATCCAGACCATCGGCGACTTGGCTGCGGGGCGCCAGCGTAACACCAGACGCCCCACCAGACAGGCGTACTCCACCTCGTGCTCTTTCGCACGGGTAATCAAACTGGCCATGGAGAGGTTACAGTCACCGGTACCGTCTTCAGGCAGTTTGGCCTTGAGAATGTTCAAGGCATTCAACGTAACGGGATATAGACTTAACATAGTTTTTGTATTTTTGGGAACAAAATTCTCACGAGCGAGATCGTCATCGCAGACGGGGATTCACCGTCCCCATCCTCACGTGAGAAGGGTGCGTTTACCCAGTCGTGACCAGCGTGACACAACGGGTAGACGACCATAAATCAAAGTGAAATGATCTAATGCTTCAATCCTACGCTTTTTGGCGCAGTCCGTCAAATAGATGCAGGTGAATTGCAATTTTCGTTATATTTCAATTACTTAAATTTGTTTATGAAAAGTGGTTCACTTTTCATACGACCAACATTGAAATTTCTTTGCAGTAATATAAACGGCTAACAATGTGTTTTAGTGTGCTATAGTGACAAACTATTATTTTTGAAAAATTAAGAGATTGTCACAATTTCGTTCATAAATGCTCGATCGCGGTGGCATTCGCTAAGCGGTTGGCACCGACGGCAAAAAGGCGAAGCACGGATGGCTTCGCCTCATCAGTCGGGTACGGGCGGCAAGGTTAAGCGTTAGGTGGCGCTCAAGAGCGTGCTCGTTTGATACCCAATCCACTGTAAGAAGAACTGATCGAGCGTGTCTTCTTCTAAGCGCTGGAAGTCCACTTCGGGAGGACGCGTTGTCGTAAACGCTTCTTCGATAAACGCTACCGTATGGTTAAAGACCCGCTTATCGGCCATGGCGTCTTCGACGCTGTTGCGTTTAATTTGGATGAGTGTATCGATTTCCGTGAGTAGGGCTTCGTCCGTGATGAGGCCCTTGACTAATTCATCAAAGCGCATCGGCGGAATCGTCGCTTTCCGTTCGACCCAGGTGAAGGCTAAGACGGCCTGTACGATATAGATAAAGCGTTTGACGCTCACCTCGGTTTCGTTACGAAGCATCACCGCGTGGGCGTGTGCCGTGGAGCGATACGACCAGTAGAGTCGCGAGAGCGGGTGCGCTTTATCTAAGAGCTTGCGCATCTCCGACAAAAAGAGCGGATGATTGCGATAAACGATCGGAGAGTAGAGCCACTGCACGAGCGTCGTATCACCGTCGCGCAACGTCGTTAATACATGACGTAAATCCCAACCTTTAATGTCCCACATCGCATCGGCTTCGTGCACGATGGTTTCTTCGGGCTGTGTCAACCGTAAGTAGTGTTTGACCGGACGGACATAAATAAACCGCACATCGACGTCGGCATTGGTGGATGCAAACCCCCAGCTACGGCTACCTGCCTCGGCGGCATAGAGAATACGTACCCCATACTGGGCTTCGACACCGCGAAGCAGCGTCTTTGCGTCATTAAATAAGGTTTCGGGGATCGTTGTCATGTAAAAACCTCCTTTCTGGGAGACACTCTACCTGAATCCGAGCCAAGACGGGGCGCTAAGCATGACAAAACCGCGTAACCGTTGATCCAATACGTGTATCCAGTGGGAGATGCCTTAGGGACGTCAAATTTTTCTTTCAATGTTGTGGTAAAAAGGACACAATCCCAAAGGAAGCGCCGCGCAACGAAAACCCCGCTTTGTCTTAGCCCGGGTGGAGTGGCCAGTCAAAGCGGGGGCGAGGAGCGAGGCGGCGTCCTAGACCGCCTCAAGGAGAGAAGACAGTCGTTTAACCAAAGAAGACCTGATTGACAATGAGCGTGGTGAGCATCCCACAGGTCATGGGGATCCAGGTACGACGCACCACCGCCATCGGGGTAACCCCCGCGGCCCCAGCGACCGCAATGATGACCCCCGCCACCGGCGTCATGGCACGCACCATGCCGGAGGCAAATTGCATCGGCGTCACGAGAGCGGGCACTGCACCCGAGAGCCCATGAGCCACTTCCGGCGCTAAGGTGGCAAAGGAGGAGTAAGCACCCACGCCCGAGCCCGTTAAGAAGGTCACGAGTGACACAATCCCGGTGAGGATCACGGTCATGGAACCCATCCCAGCCCCAACGCCCTGTGCGGAATCAATTAAGAGGTCAATGAGCCCCGAGGCTTTTAGCGCCGTGGCAAAGAATTCCGCACAAATGATGAGTGCGACAATGCCCCCAAACATCTTGCCCATACTCTGGAACATGCTCATCGCATCTTTGAAGACTTTCTTGACGTCTCGGTAACGAAGGACTTCGACCACCACGACCAGAATCCACACGAGGAACAGTGCGCTCACGGTGTCCAACTTGATCGAATCTACGACCAACTTCGAGAAGATAATGAGTAGCGCAATCGGCAAGACCGGAAAGAGCGCATAGAAGGCGGGGACCTCGGGAACGTCGGCAGCCTTCACTTCGTCGGCCGTCGTGTAGACGTCATCATTTTTCTTGTCGTAGTATTTCTGCACAAAGTAGTGGGCTACGGTCGCCACGATCAAGGTGGGGACAGCAATCTTGAGCTGGTATTCGACCAAGTAGATAATCGGATCAAGCCCGGCGACTTTAGCGGCTAGGTTCGCGGTCCCCGCCGTCGGCGCAAAGGTCATCCCAGCAGAGGTTCCAATCACGGCTGCGCCTGCCGCGGGGGAAGTGCCAACGGCTTTTAAAATCGGGAAGAGCGCGACTAATAACAGCATGGCTAAGCCTGCGGCCGACGGAATCACCGCCACGAGGATTTGGCCAATCAAATACCCGCCACAGAGGACCAGATAGGGGGCGTGCAGGAGGCTCAACGGTTTGACCGCGATGTTGACCAGGGCACGCGCTGCCCCGATTTTGTCCATATAGGCCGCAAAGCCACCCGCCGTCATGATGATGAACCCAATCCCAGCGCTTTGCTTCATTGCAATCGAGCTTAAGGTCGTGAAAATGTCAAATCCCACAAAGCCACTGGGCTTCACGCCTTTGGGAAGAAAGTTGGGATTCGCGGTGAACGATACGACCAACAAAATGGCCAGCGCAGCGAACATGAGAACCATCGGTGTGGAATAGCGTTTGATTAACGCCCAGCCCGCGAGAATCGTCACGATCACGGAAAAAATCGGTAATACATAGTCCATGGTGGACACTCCTAAAGTTAGTCTTCAAAGGTTGGGGAAGTAAGGAGAACGTCGACCGCGTGTTTCAGTTCGTCCAAGGCGGTTTCGCGGACCGCTACGAGCTGGGCATCGCGGGTTTTCTGGGTCGTGAGCGTTGCTTCAAGTTCATCGACCATCGTCAAAACTTCAGCAGGGTTGGCACTGCCCGCCGTTTTACGACGCGCCACAATACGTTCGGGATGAAGCGTTTCCTCCCAGGCGGCTTGCGTCATCGGGAAATGAGGATCCCCGTCCGGGAAATTCGCTCGGATTTCTTCTTCGTAGAGCGCGACCGCACGTTCATAGGGGAAGGTGAGTGGGGTGAAGCCTTCGCGTTTCGCAACACTCACCACACGGCTCGCCATATGGTGACCAATCCGGAACGGAATGCCATGTTCACGCATCAAGGTGTCGGCAATCTCTTGCGAGGCAGTCCAATCGCTATTGAGTTCCTTGAGGGCCCGCTCAGGATTCACCACCAGTGCCGTCAAGACTTTGTCAAAACGATTGAAACACTGTGCTGCGGTGTCGAGAAGTGTCCCATTGCGTAGCACACTCTTGCCGTCGGTCATGCCTGAGGTAACGTTATGGACCCGCATTAAGAGCGTATTGGCTTCACCCACCAGATCGCTCGCGTCTTCACGCGCATTGTTGATAAGACCGGGGTTACGTTTCTGCGGCATGGCTGACGAAATATACGTATTGGCTCCGCCTTCTTTGAGTAGGAACCACGGACGCGGTTGCGCATACTGCACCATGACGTCATTTAAAAAAGTTCCTAAACGGGCCCCGATCGGGGCCAAAAGAAGAGCAATCGTCAAGGGGAAGTCGACTGGGGTATAGCAGGTTGCATCAAAGGCGTTACGCACCGGAGCTAAGAACCCGAGCGTTTTGGCCATACCGTCTCGGTTTAGCGGCCAGCCAGTACCGTTCAAGACCATCGCGCCCATGCTGGAGCGATCAAATTCGTGAAGAGCGTCACTCAAGAGCGTGCGATAGCGCATCAGCGAGGCCACCAGGGCACTCAAGGTATGACCCCAGGACGTGGGTTGTGCCGCGACCCCATTGGTGTAACTCGGGACAATCGTATGCGCGTGATCGCGCGCGAGTTGCAACAAGTGCGTCAGGACCGTATCGAGCGAGGCGAGCACATCAAGCGTCTTATCGCGAAAGAGCGCTGTACGGAGCGTGGCGAGGATATCTTGACTCGAGCGCCCCGCATGAATCACGCTCACGGTAGGATCGACGCGTTCAATTAAGAGCGGTTCCCAATCGATATACCGCGTCACACGCGCCACCGTGCCAGCGTCAGCCTCCGCTTCCAGCGCCCGAATACCTGCGAGAGCGCGTCGAGCCAGCGTTTGGTTAAACTGCCCATTCGCCAGCCCCACGACGACGGTGGCCTCGGAAATGCGATTGAGCCAAAAAAATTCATCACGTACCATGCTTTTCTTCCTTCTGGAGGTGTTGCGCGAGCGAAAACCCACGTTCTCGCTCGGTCTCTTGAGGGCGAGTGTGGCGCACCTATTCACTAAGAACAATAGTGTTTGACGCAAAGTCGGATTGCATAAAACGCAAAGTACTAAAGCAAAGATTGCGTTAAAAAATCATAAAATTTCTTGGTGAATCAAGGGTTTAGTTTCATGCTTACCATCAAAAAGTCTCCCACGTGGTGACGATGGGACTTAGGGTTATTCCTAGGACGCAATGGGAAGAAAATCTTTGAGAATGAAAGGGAAGGAGGGCGATTGGCTCAGGGTGAGCTCGTCCTCAGGACAGTGGGTATTGGAATCGAGAAAGGATATGGCAGGGACCGATGATTTATGGGCGTGGCGAGCGTTTATCCTCACGTCACGCACGGGCAGTTTTTCCGCCACCGCGGAGGCGTTGGAACGGGATGTTTCGAGCGTCTCGCGGGCGGTGGCAGGCCTGGAAAAAGCGCTCGGTACGGAACTCTTTCATCACAATACGCGCCCCCTGGCCTTAACGGAAGCGGGGCGCAAATCGGTCCGTCGCATGGAAACGATGCTGCGAGCCTACGATAGTTTCATTGAAGACTTGCGTGACGAAACGCGTCAATTGACGGGGCGTATTAGACTCTCGACCGCACAAGGGTTTGCCACCCGCCGTTTGATGCCCCTGTTGAGTCGCTTTACGCAGGAAAACCCTGAGGTGTCGATTGACATTCTCACCGGGGTGAAAGAAACCGATCTTGTTAAAGGCGTCTGTGATGTGGCCGTATTGACCGGTGAAACCACCTTACCCGGGCTCGTTTATACGAGCCGAGGCCGGAACGTCTATTTGCCCGTTGCGTCACCGGACTATATTCGTGCGCACGGGATGCCCGTGACGCCCGCTTCCCTGAAAGACCACCGTGGGTACCTCTACACGGGGCCTGTACGTGGTGAAACGAAAACCTTGACGCGCGGGACGATGACCGAACCGTTTACGTTTGCTACTACGACGCGCAGTACGGATGTGCTCGCGATTCGCGAAGCCGTCCTTGCGGGGATGGGCGTGGCAGTCGATATGCCACTCGTGCAAATCTATGAAGATTTATTGGAAAACCGACTCGTGCCCATCTTGCCTGGCTGGTACCGACCGCCCATTGAGTGCTGGCTGGTTACCACGCGTGACGCGTGGCACTTAAAGCGTGTGCGACTCTTCTTTAATTGGTTTGCCAGTGCGATGCGTCAAGTCTTTGCGGGCTATGAGGCGGCTGTTGCCCCGCTCGTGGGACTTCCACCCGATCATCCACCGTATGAGCGCCATGAGATTCATTTCACGAGTCGCTCGCGCACAAAACGCAACGGGGAGACACCCGCGGCAACGGAGGAATAGGGAAGGGGCAACAAAAACGGGAGAGCGTTAATACTCTCCCGCGTTCGCAATTTCCTACTAGAAAAGTCGACTAGCGAATAATTAAGAGCGGCTTTTCACACAGGGCACCGACACGCAGTGTCGTGCTCCCTAAGAAAAGCGAACTGAAGTTGCCGTAGCCATGAGACCCCATTACTAAGAGGTCCAGATTTTGCATTTCAGCGTAGCCCGCAATTTCTTCGCCTGGCGAGCCGGCTAAGCACGCGCGGATATACGGAATGCCGTTGTCTTTAAAGAGCGCTTCGGTCGCTGCAGCATGTTCCTGCCACGGTTGCGCATAGATCTTGAGGTTTTCTTCGACGCTCGTGCGATTCGTCGCCACCATGCTGGGCACAACCGCGTTCGAGATATTGTCGGTCACATAGATCAAATGCAATTCCACGGTACCAAAGATTTCCGGGTGATCCACGATAAACTGAGCGGCACGGGCACCGTATTCGGAACCGTCCACCGCAATCCCCACCTTCATCGGTTTAACGGCTTCGGGTGGCGTACCACGCAATAAGAGGATCGGGGTCGACGTGCGCGACAGGACACCGCGCGAAACGGACCCTAACAACCAACTGCGCACATTACTCATGCCACGTGCGCCCATGATAATCATGTCGGGGAGCGTTTCCACCACACGATTCGTAATCACCTCCACCGGATCCCCAATCAAGGTCGTCATCGTGGCGTGGGGGATCTCTACATCGGCTAATTCCACCGTTTCCCAAACATGTCGAGACTCTTCGTCAACAAAGGCGGCAATTTGATCGGAGGATAAGTAACGCGTGATCGGCGTGGGAATCGCATTAATCACGGTTAGGAATTCGACGGTTGCCTTGGCAAACGAGGGATTTCCAAGCACAAACTGCACGGCTTCTTTACTGTGGGAACTCGCATCAATCGGTACGAGAATTTTCATAGTTCACTCCTTGGGCTTAGTGGTCGAACGAGCTAAGCCATATCGTCGGGAGGAGCAAATCGGACACTGTCCACCTCCTCATTTCCCATTGTAGGACGATTGGTTGGGAATGTCTCTAAGTAGTTACCCAGAGGCAACTGAGTGGGAATGAATTCGTGAAAGTGTAGGGGTAATAGGTGTCAACGCAACGATTTGGTTCACACTTAAGTGAACGAGGCCAAACGAACCCTGGTGTCGTATGGATTAGCGATTCATGAGGTTTGCCAAGGAATACCGCACGGGGAGTCCCGACTCCCAAACGATATAGTCACCGCGCTCGACCTGATTGCCGTGCACGACCCAGTCGGAGAGCACCACGCGAAGCCCCTCGGGGTGAGTCGGGTGCGTAAAGCGCGAAGCAGCTTCGGGTGTGAGCAGCGGGGTCATTTGCGGGCGGTGCGTATGCCCATGAACGACAAAGGGGGTGTGGTGTACACGGGCCGCCTCAGCCACCACCGCGGGCGTCACATCCAAAAGCGACAAATCGTCTACCTGGTACTTGGTCGCTTGGGATTTTGCACGGGCATTCCGTGCAATACGACGGCGAAACCACAACGGGAGCGACAGCAAAAACGCTTGGGCGACCGGGTTACGGACTTTGCGTCGTACGGCCTGATAGCGCACGTCGCGCGTACACCAGGCGTCGCCGTGCGAGAGGAGGAGGCGCGTTTGATCGGGCAAAATCGCCACGACAGGATCCGCAATCAATCGGGCGTGCACTTGACGGGCAAAGGCTTTTCCGAGCAAGAAGTCACGGTTCCCGTGCATGACAAAGAGTCGTCGGGTCCGCGCAAAATTGGCCAGCGCGTCCATCACGCCCAAGGGATTCACCCCCGCGTCGTCCCCAATCCACGCATCAAACAAGTCCCCCAGAATCACCAATTCTTGGGCTTTTTTGAGACGGGGATCCCAGTGAAAGGCTTGTAAAAACGCCAAAAACGCTTTCAAGGTATCGGGTTCATCGGCCGATAAATGCAAGTCGGCGATGAATACGGGATCGAGTAAGAGCAAGTCTCGACGATCCACTTGATTGCGCGGCGTGGAGAAAAGCGACATGGTGATGAGCCTACTTAAATGACCAAATCCGTTAAAGCTATGGGCTTCAAGCTTATCACACCGTGTGCGCGTGTGAGGGCTGCGGAGGGCACCACACACGGTTAAATGAAAAAAGAAGTCCTTGTTACGCTAAGCGTTCGGAGCACAAGGACTTCATCAGAAAGGGGAGTGGGGGTTTTTAATCGTCTAATTCGGCAATCGCTTCAATTTCGACTAAGCAACCAAAGTGCAGGGTCGTGGTCGAAACAATCACGCGAGCGGGTTTATGTTCGCCAAAAAATTCGGCATACACCTCATTGATCGCGCCCCAATACTCCACGCTTGGGGTATAGACGCGACACATGACTACCTGATCACGGCGAGCGCCAGCACACGTGAGCACACGATCCACATTGGCTAATGCTTGACGGGTATGCGCTTTAATGTCGCCTTTAACGACTTCACGCGTGTCCGGATCAATCGAGAGCTGTCCCGACACGTATAAGGTTCCATGGCTAATCACGCCCGCACTGTAGTGACCAGGGTTACTCGCCTTATAGTCGGGCAAAACCAGTTTCATTCGATGTCTCCTCGGGAAAACGACAAGAGGGCAGATTTCACCATCCCAAGCATAACGTCCATGAGCGAAACGAGGACCCGACAAAGGTGGAGACAGTGAAAATCATAAAATTTTCTAATTACTTTACTCCAAATGGTGAAGAAAAGATAGAGAAAGGCGATAAAAAAGAGCGTATATCCCGTGACGATTTACACTTATTATTGGATAAGTCATGATTTATAATCGAATTAATGAAATATAATCAGCCGGTAAGTGTTGAACGCAACGAGCGAACCGCTACGGATGGCAACCTCGTCTTGAGATAAAAAATTCTTAGGTCCGATATCCGACCACCTTTTTTAGGGATACTGTTCGCTTTCGTCTTTCTCCCTGGCTCCTTACGCAAGCGTTTGCGTTAGACTCTCGCGATGGGCGTTCGACACGCTTTAACCCACCTTCAAAAAAGGATTCCATCGAACATGGCAATCAATCATCGCGTTGCGTTAGGCATCGCTTGTATTGTGATCGCGGGACTACTCTGGGGAGCCATGGGTACCGCTGTTCAGTTTTTGTTTCAATACTCTCAAGGTTTCAACCCACTCGACCTGGTGGCCTTACGACAACTGTGTGCGGGAACGGTCTTTGTCATCATTGCCTTTTGTCTCAAGCCCCACGCCATGCTCCGTATCCTTAAAGACGGGCGATTGCTCGCCAATGTCGCCTTTGGTGGGGTGCTGATTTTCAGTACGCATTACGCGTTTTTTGAATCCATTTTCTATTCCAATGCAGGTACGGGTGCGATCTTTTTAACCCTCGTGCCACTCTTTGCAGCGCTCTGGCTGAGTGTGACGAAACATCAAAAAATCGGTCTCACCGAAGTCGTCTGTTTTGTGCTCGCCGTCTCGGGCGTGTATTTGATCATCACGAATGGTGACTGGGGCGTTTTGCAATTCTCTCCCTTAGCGATTTTCTGGGGATTGCTGTCCGCTATCTTTGCGACGATTTACTCGATCGAACCCCTGTCAGCGATTAACCGAGTCGGCGTGCTCCCAGTGGTGTCGTGGGGGATGCTCGGAGGGGGCATTTGCGGGTTGATCGTGGGGAACCCCTTTGGGATGCCGGTCGAGTGGAATATCCCGACCCTTAGCACGTTTGCTTTTATCGTCTTGTTTGGCACCGTCACGGCCTTTTGGCTCTATATGCAGGGCTTGAGCGCCATTTCACCGGTCATGGCAGGGTTACTGAACTGTTTGGAACCCTTGAGTGCGTTTCTTTTTTCGATTGCCCTCTTAGGCGACCGATTTGGGACCTGGCAACTTTTGGGCATTGCACTCGTGCTTGCCAATGTGTGCCTCTTAGCACTCGTTAAAGCACGACGCTGACGTATAAAACGGTGGCCTTCCTCGGAAACGCTAGCTGAGGCCACTTTTCGAACACATTCCCGAGTACAATGACTCTACTCACACTGTAACCAATAAGGAGAACGAGGCAATGTTTGGACGTGAACCACGCTGGGGCGGATTAATTGGCTGTAATCTCTCCGATATCTTAGTGCCTACCCCCAGTCTTATCATTGACCAGCAAACGCTCATTAACAACGCCGAGCGCGCCAAAAAACATGCAGAAGACATTGGCCTCACGTTTCGTCCTCATTTAAAGACGCATAAGTCGGTCGAAATTGCCCGCGCACAGATGCTCTCGGAAAAGGGCCCAGCGACGGTATCGACCATGACCGAAGCCCGCTACTTTGCCGCTTCGGGCGTGATGGATTTGATTTATGCCGTAGGGATTACGCCCCAAAAGTTGCCCATTGTGTCCGAAATCCGTGACACCGGGGTCGACTTGAAGATCATTCTGGATAGCGTGGAAGCTGCGGAATTCGTTTCGACTTTCTGTCGTAAGAACGCGGTCTATATTCCGTGCTTAATCGAAATCGATTGTGATGGTCATCGCTCGGGGCTCAAACCCAATGATCCGACGATCGTCAAGATTGCCAAAACGCTCTCCGATGGGGCCGTGTTAAAGGGCGTCATTACGCATGCGGGCGAAAGCTACCATGCGCTCACGCCGGAATTGATGACACTCGCCGCCGAAAACGAAGCCAAGGCGATTAACATCGCGGCCAACATGATTCGTGAAGCGGGCTTTCGATGCGATATCGTGTCGGTGGGCTCCACACCCACCTTCTTTGGCACCAAAACCAAACCCGAAGGCATCACGGAAATCCGTGCGGGGGTCTATTTAATGGGTGACTTATTCATGATGAATAAGGGCATTCATGAAATCGAAGACATCGCGGCGACCGTGTTAACGAGCGTCGTGGGTCATCAACGCGACAAGGGCTACATTATCTGCGACGCGGGCTGGATGGCGTTGAGCCAAGACCGTTCGACCGCCCGTCAAGAAATTGACTGGGGTTATGGGCTCGTCTGCGATATTCACGGGAAACCGCTGCGTGACCTTGATATCCGTGTGACCTCCTGCAACCAAGAGCATGGGATCATTCAAGCCACCTCTGGCGCACCATTGCGTCCGGAAGACTTCCCGATTGGCACGCGCTTACGCATTATGCCTAACCACGCCTGTGCCACCTTGGGGATGCACCGCAAGTATCTCTTCTTAGGCACCGACGAAACGATTTTCCGCGTGTCCTATCCCGCCCGGGGTTGGGAATAAGTCCTCCCATTTGGCGGTTATTCAAAAAACGAGCGGGCGCCTTGCTAGGTGGCTCGCTCATTTTTTAGGCGGAATAGTTAATAGGAAAAAGTAATACAAATTCATTCACCGTTAGCTCCTTTCTATAATTATCCCTCTGACCGAGTCCGCCCTCAACGAACGACCTATCCCATTTGCCACGCATTGTCCATCCCCCTCACAGCCCGACCTCTCCCATTGGAGTCAGTGGGGAGGGGAGAGGGCACGTCAGGCTCACCCACTCACGTACCAGAGGAACTAATCCGATGGAGTAGGGTGACCCCGTTCCCGCCTCGTGTCTCTCCCAAGAGGGCGGGCTTCCCCCTCTCGTTTGGGAGTGGCCGATCAACGCCATCCGTACGCCTTCGACCTAGGTCGGACGGACTTGGGGTCCCCCGAGCGCATGAGGTGGCGGCGTAAAGACCTAGTCCTCGCGATCATGGGTAGGGCTGAGTTTTCAGTGTGTTACAAAACATTTCTTAGTGAAGAAAAGCGTGGTTATTCACAACAATTAACACTATTTTTAGCATTATTTCCTTTAATTAAGTCGTTTCAAGGCTGTTGTTGGCACACCAATAGGTCTTCTCAGGGGATGATAAAGACCACCAAATTGCGAAGAAAAGCGCCTTTGATACAAAGCTTCCTCAAAAGGACTAGTCCCCTTGATCCCTCCCGTCAGAGAGGTTGGTGAGTTTACATCATGTCACTAAACTCGCTCTCACATTCACCGGGTCTAGTCCTTTTGGTGCTAGGCACGGTCCAACGACCCCTGATAGATTGGTAGCTGTACGTGAAAAAGAGGATTGCTTACGTACGTATCCAAGACGTACGGTTGGTATTTCCTTACTTACGTTACCGACCTTCCGTTATCGGGTCGTGTTTGTTCACTTATCACCCCAAATAAGGACAACAACATGACAACCGCTTCTTTGACACTACGCGGAAACAAAACCCGTAGCCTAACGGCCGCTACGTTTGGCTTTTTCTTTGGAGCCATGTCGATTTCGCTCTTTGGTCCGACGGCCAAAGGTTTAGCGAGTTCGATGGGTTTGAGCCCATTTGAGGTGGGCCTCTTGGTCGCCGTTCCGTCGCTCTCTGGATCCTTACTTCGTATTCCGTTTGGTGCGAGTGTTGACGTCAACGGCGGGAGCAAATCGCTGAAATTTTTAATGATCTGTTCGGTGTTGGGTCTCCTAGGACTCTCGTGGCTTTTCACCAGCTACTACCCGAACAACATGACGGGACTTTATCCCGCACTCCTTGGGCTCGGCTGTCTGGCCGGCTGTGGGATTGCTACCTTTAGCGTCGGCGCTACGCAAGTCTCCTATTGGTTCCCCAAAAAAGAGCAGGGCTTTGCGCTCGGACTCTTTGGTGGGTTCGCGACGACCTCAGCCGGGATGATGTGCATTGCGCTCCCCTTGATGCTAGCCAACTTAGGGCTGGTCAATGCCTACTACGTCATCACCGGCGTGATGATCGTGGGTACGATTCTCTATTTTGTGTTGTGCGCGAATGCGCCGTATTTCCAAGCCCGTGAGGCGGGCTTGGACGAGAAGGCCGCTCGCGACTTCGCCACGACGAACGGTCAAGAACTCTTTCCTAACCTAAGAGTCGTAAAACGAGCACTCAATTCTTAAAAATACGGAGCAAATTCCTCTAAAAACCCCGAGAAATCGGG
>OOCP01000904.1_pt1 | contig 34328 bp, 25 predicted proteins | sample 1671511 | NCBI WGS metagenome assembly OOCP01 (sample SAMN06348164, study PRJEB24527) | human gut metagenome | biome: human gut; feature: ankylosing spondylitis patient; material: feces | host: Homo sapiens | place: China | collected 2015-10 | reverse complement strand
TTGATATCATATCAAAATACGTTGTTAAACCAGAGGAAATTCCTCGGCATTAAGTCCAAAAAAACGTCCGCATCCCCAAGTTGTACAAGTTTGTACGTCCGCCAACATTTATAAAATTTTCGCGGAGTTTAGGTGAGGATCTGCTCAATTTTTTTTACCTTATAACGTATGGCTCATCGTACAATGGCCAGATACTCCTCTTTTTGCCCTTACTCCCAAGGAGCTGCCTATTAACGCTTAGTGTCTTGTCTGTGCAACTATGCCGAGAGAGTAACACTTAACTTCCTTTGGGGGACCGTGGGCGATATACAACCCGAGAAAATTATCATGGATCTGTTATCTGTTCGACGCTATCTCAACACGCAAGGCATCGATGCCCTCTACATTTACCATGCGGATCCCCACCTATCGGAATACGTACCCGAGCATTGGCAAGCCATGCGAGCCATCAGTCACTTCACAGGAAGTGCTGGTAGCGTCATCATCACGCAAACCGAAGCATTATTGTTCGTCGATAGTCGTTACTGGGTTCAAGCACACGAACAAGCGAGCCCGCATGGTTTTCGTATTGTCAAATTGGGTCAGAAAGACGCGCCGAGCCCCCGAGAATGGCTTACTCAGGTCGCTCCGCGTGTTAAAACGATCGGCTTAGACTACGAATTAATTAGCGTAAGTGCTTTCCAAGAGCTCGAACGCAGTCTTCAGGAACACGGACAAACCTGCCAAGAAGTGAAATTGGATACGCTCTGGGAGGATGAGCGTCCAGCGAAGCCCGCCACGCCGATTAAGGCCTTTGTCTCACAGTCGGCTTCGACTCAAGAAAAACTGGACGCGGTTCGAGAGGCTATGCGTAAAGCCGGAGCGGAGAACTTGGTAGTGAATGCCCTCGACGAAATTGCTTGGGTGCTCAACTTACGGGCCAATGATGTGCCCTACAACCCAGTATTTCTCAGTAGTTTGATCCTAACCCCTGAGCACACGACGCTCTTTGTTGAGAGTGAACGCTTAACGGCTGAAGCCCGTCAAATGCTCGGGGCAGCAAACGTCACCGTTGTGGATAATACCGAAGAAGCCTTTTCGCACGCCTGTCGTCATCTGACGGGCGTCACATTACTCGATCTGGCTCACAGCAACTACCAGCTCTTCCTCGACATTGGTCCTCAAAAGGTTAAAGCGGCAACCTCACCAATCACCCTTCTAAAAAGTCATAAAACCCCAGGCGAAATTGCCAGTATTCGGCAAGCCATGATTGACGATGGCATTGCCCTAGTGAACGCCATTGCACAGTTGCATACGCGTTTAGCCCAAGGGGAAACGTTGACAGAAAATGGAGTGGCTGAACTCTTTTTCGAGGCACGCCGTGCGCGCCCCGATTTTCTTGAATTGAGCTTCTCAACGATTTCTGCTTTTGCTGAGCATGCAGCCTTACCTCACTATAACCCGCAAGGTCGCGAAACCCCTTTGAAAGCCCCCAACTTACTATTAGTTGACTCCGGCGCCCATTACCGCACGGGAACCACCGATATTACGCGTATGTTTGCCATCGGCGAGATTAGCGACGCACAAAAGCGTGACGTCACCTTGGTTCTCAAAGCCATGATTGCCTTATCCGAAGCCATTGTTCCCGAAGGGACGGCTGGCGCCCAACTCGATGCGCTCGCCCGTACATCGCTCTGGCGTGAAGGGCTCGATTTCGGGCATGGTACGGGACACGGTGTGGGTTTTGTCCTTAACGTTCATGAAGGCCCCTTCTATGTGACCCCGCGTGCCAGTAACACAGGGGCGTTAGGGCTGCAAATCGGTAACGTTTTCTCAAACGAACCGGGGCTTTATCGGGAAGGGCAATGGGGTGTTCGTATTGAAAACTTACTCGTTGCTCAACCCTACCAACAAACCGAATTTGGTACGTTCTTAAAACTCGAAACCCTAACGCTATGCCCCATTGACTTAAACACCTTGGAGGTATCGTTATTAACGGCGAGTGAAAAACAATGGCTTAACCAGTACCATCTCCGTGTACGTGAACTGCTCATCGATCAGGTCAACCCAACCGCCCAACCCTGGCTGATCGAAGCTACGCGTGCCATCTAACCCTCGACCTTAGGATTACGGCTATGCTTTTTCGCCCTTTTTTCGTATCGGTATGGTGTGTCTTACCCGCCCTCATCCTCATGGGATGCAAGGAGACCCCGCCCACCGTGCGTGCGCAAGCTCCCATCGTAGTCAGCACGTTGACCGTTCAGAGCCAAGACGAAACACTCTGGCTCGATGCCCTCGGAAGGGTCGAATCAGGAAGTCCGACCGAAGTGCGGTCGCAAGTCTCGGGACGACTCAAGCGCATTCACTACGAAGCGGGAAAACCCGTCTTCCCCAATACCGTTCTTTATACCTTGGACGAAGGCACCTATAAGGCCAAAGTACAAGATACGGAAGCGGCTCTCGCAGCTGCCAAAACCACACGCGAAAAAGCACAGCGCGATTGGCAACGCAATCAACAATTGTTTAAACAAAACGTGGTGAGCCGCGTGGTTTACGATGATGCAAAAACGGCCTACCAGAATGCACTCAACAATGAAACCGCTGCGAAAGCCAAATGGCAACAAGCCATCATTGACTTAAATCACTGCACGATTCGAGCGACCAAGGCGGGGGTTGCTCAACTCTCGCTCGTCAACCCAGGGGATATGATCACCGCCCAAAGCACCCTGATGACCACCATTGAAACACCGCAGGACTTACGGGTGAGTTTCACGCTCTCAGATCGGCAACTCGCGAATAAAACGCCAACATTAGACAGTGCTGTCTTACTCTCCTTAGAAAATGGGGATAAGCTCTCGGGTAAACTCGACTACCTTTCTCCTGCTCTCAATACCAATACCGCCACTCGAACCTTTCGTGTCAAGCTCTCCGATGAATCCGTTCATCGGGTTTTACCGGGTAGTTTTGTCAATGTTCGTCTTGCGGCAGGAGTCCTCCCGAATGCCTTCCGTGTTCCCCAAAAAGCCGTTTTGCAACTCCCTGACGGGTCTTATCAAGTTTTTCTCATGAAAGACAATAAGGCACAGGCACAACGTGTGGTCGCTACACAGTGGGTGGATACCGATTGGGTGATTACATCGGGACTACACTCGGGCGACGTCGTGATTACCGACCAGTTGATCCGTTTACGTGATGGACTCAAAGTTGAACTAAAGAGCACCAAGTCGAAAGCCGCCACCCCCCATACCAACGGGTCCAATGAGAATGTTTCGCCAGCCGCGACGAACAAAGCCTCATCCTAAGGGAGCGCGCCCATGCTGAGTCAATTTTGTATTCGTCGCCCCATTTTTGCGACCGTTTTGGCGATTTTGATCGTGCTTGCAGGGGTATTGGCCTTCCGTCAACTGCCTTTGTCGCAATACCCCAATATCTCCCCTCCGAGTATTCGTATTACCGCACAATATGACGGGGCGGATGTGCAAACCATGGCACGTACCGTTGCTCAACCGATCGAAGATCAGCTCTCGGGGATTGATGGACTCCTTTATTACAACACCACCATTCGCAGTAACGGGGTCATATCCATTGCCTGCGTGTTCGATGTGGACACGAACCCGAACGATGCGATGATGGAAATTAACAACCGCGTCCGTTCGGCCGAACGCAGTTTGCCTGACGTCGTGCGTGAACGTGGTGTGACGGTGCGTAAACGTAGTGAAGAAAGTCTTCTGCGTGTTGCGCTGTGGTCCCCGGATCAAAGCTTAGGGGCGACCGACTTGGCGGACTATGCCAACCTGAATATTGTCGACGAGCTCAAACGTCTCCCTGGAATTGGGGACGTAAGCGTCTTCGGTAACGCCGAATCCGCTATGCGTATTTGGCTCGATCCCGAGAAGATGGGCCAACTCGGCATCACTGTCTTCGACGTACGCACAGCCGTCCAAGCGCAGAATGCGCAACGAGCGGCAGGACGAATTGGTACGCCACCAACGACGGATAACCAACAACTCTTTTATACAGCCAAAGCGCCTGGGCAGCTACTCACCCCCGAAGAGTTCGGCAACATTGTGCTCAAAAAGCAAAGTGACGGCAATCTCATTCGACTTCGCGACATTGCCCGAACCGAACTCGGTAAACGTAGCTATGAATTCCGCGTGGACTTAGATGGCAAACCCGCTGTCAACATTGGGGTCTACTTAAAAACGGGCGCCAATGCGATGGAAGCGGCCACCTTAGCCAAAGCCCGACTCGAGGAACTCGCCCAACACTTCCCTAAAGGGAGCGTCGACTATCACATCTCCGATGACTCAAGCGTTTATGTGAGTGCTTCCCTTGAAGAGGTGCTACATACCCTACTCGAAGCAGGGTTGTTAGTACTGTTGGTCATTTTCCTCTTCTTACAGAATTGGCGTGCTACCCTCATCCCGTTGCTGGCCATCCCCGTGTCCTTGATCGGGACCATGGCAGGTTTATGGGCATTGGGATTCTCACTCAATACCCTCACGCTGTTTGCCATGACCCTCGCCATTGGGATTGTCGTGGACGACGCCATCGTGGTGCTTGAAAACATTGATCGACTGATTAAAGTCGAAAAACTTCCTCCGTTTGAAGCGGCACAAAAAGCCATGAAAGAAGTGAGCGGGGCACTCATCGCCATTGTGTTAGTGCTCTGTGCCGTCTTTATCCCCGTTGCGTTCTTAGGGGGGATTGCTGGGGAACTGTACCGTCAATTTGCCGTGACGATTGCGGTGAGTGTGGCCCTATCGGGTTTCATTGCCCTTACCCTCACCCCAGCCCTGTGCGCTTTGATTTTAAAACCCGAAACGGACCATAATCCCCAACAGGGTCCCTTTAAATGGTTCAACCAGGCACTCACCTTCTTTACTCAGGCATTTACGAATACGGTCGCTCTTTTACTGCGTGTCCGTTGGATCGCTTTGGTGGTTTTGGTTGCCATGACCGTCGGATCGTACTACCTACTCGAACACCTCCCGACCGCCTTCTTACCTAAGGAAGACCAAGGGATGGTTCGCGTGGCCATGCAACTACCCGAAGGGGCGGCTTTCCAGCGAACCGAAAAAATCGGTGTGGGGGTGATTGACCAAATCCGCAAAGAACCTGCCGTGGATTCGGTGGTCACCATGTTAGGCTTTGACTCGACGAGCGGTGACGTTCGTAGCAACATGGTCAGCTTTAGTGTTCAGCTTAAGCCCTGGGAGTCCCGTAGCCAAAGTGCAGCGGACATGCAATTGATCTTACAAAAGATCGTACAGTCCAACCCCGAAGGAACTGGGAGTGCCAGTCTGCCTGCGCCGATCCCCGGGCTGGGATCCACCAATGGATTTGCGGGCTATGTGATTGCTCATGGCTCAGACAACTCACAACTGCTTCAAGAAGTGCTAAGTAGCTTTATGGCAGCCTTACGGGCTCGTCCAGAACTGACCGGTTTACGTAGTCTCTTGCAGGCCGATACACCACAATTGCAACTCACTGTTGATCGCGATAAAGCTGCGAGTCTCGGTGTCAGCGTGTCCGATGTCTACAACACCGTTGCCTACTTAACTGGGGGCAACTATATCAATGACTTTACGCGTAATGGCAAAACGCACCGTGTGATGATGCAAGCCGATAAAGCCTTCCGCACTACCCCAGAATCCTTAGCTGAAGGCTATGTGAAGTCGAGTGCAGGCACCATGGTGCCCGTGGCCTCCCTGGTCAGCATTGAACGCATCGCGGGTGCCGACTCCATGCGACGCTTTAATGGGTATTTGGCAGGACAATTTATGGGTAATGCCACCCAAGGGACCTCCTCAGGCGAAGCGATTGCGATTGTTGAACAGGTTGCGCGTGAGGTACTCCCCGAGGGCTACAGTATCGAGTGGGTCGATCAGGCGTATCACGAAAAACGCATCGGCTCATCCGCGGCCAACGCCTTTGGCTATGGGTTATTAATGGTCATGTTGATTTTGGCTGCGCTCTATGAGCGTTGGTCATTACCCTTAGCAGTCCTGATGGCCATTCCGTTCGCTCTCATTGGGGCCCTCTCCTCCTTGTGGATCCGAGGGATGAGCAACGATATCTACTTCCAAATTGGGCTCTTGGTTCTTATCGGACTGACCGCCAAAAATGCCATTTTGGTCGTGGAATTTGCCCAACAAATCATTGAAGAGGAAAACCTCTCGCCCATCGATGCCGCGCTGAAAGCCGCACGACTACGCTTACGCCCGATTTTGATGACCTCACTCGCCTTTATTTTGGGGGTCTTACCGATGGTGATTGCTACCGGTCCCGGGGCGAGTGCACGTCAGTCCATGGGTACCGGGGTATTCGGAGGGATGATTTTGTCGACCTTGATTGCCACACTGTTTGTCCCTGTGTTCTTTACGTGGTTTGTGCGTACGCGTAAGAAACGACTCTAAGGGCTAGATAGAAACAAGGCGCAGTCCGAATCGCTTGACGGGCTGCGCCTTTTATGATGGATAAGATTCCGGTTAATTCGAGAAGAATCCCTTCATGCGGTCAAATAGCGACTGCTTACCTGGGGTGTGTTTTTCACCCCCTTCTTTGAGACTCGCCTCGAAGTCACGCAGAATTGACTTCTGTTTGGCTGTAAGGTTGACGGGGGTTTCCACATTGATGTGTAAATACAAATCCCCAGGCTCCTTCGTACGCACATTCTGGATACCCTTATCACGCAGACGGAAAATCTTCCCACTTTGTGTTCCTTCGGGAAGCGTAATATGCGATTCACCATCGAGCGTTTTCACCAGAACATCGCCACCGAGTGCAGCGGTTACAAACGACACCGGTAACTGGGTGTGTAAGTCATCGCCATCGCGCTTGAATAATTCGTGGGGCTTAATGGTAAAGCGCACAAACAGGTCTCCCGGGCGTCCACCGTTCTTGCCAGGTTCCCCTTTGCCACTAATACGTAAGCTCTGCCCGTCGTCAATACCAGCAGGGATGTTAATGGACACCGTCTTAGCCGAACGCTTATAGCCTTCACCGTGGCACTCAGGGCACGGATCCTTAATCACCTGGCCCGAGCCACCACAATCCGGGCAGGTCTGCTGAACGGTAAAGAACCCACTCGACATACGCACTACCCCATGTCCATGGCAGGTCGGGCAGGTCGTCTTCGAGGTACCAGGGCGGCATCCTGTACCGTGGCAATGGTCACATTCGTCCCAACTCGGGATACGAATGTCGACTTGCCCCCCCTTAGCTGCTTCTTCAAGGGTGATTTCGGCATCATAGGTAATATCGCTACCACGCTCGTCACGTTGACGCTGCTGAGCGCGGGCGCCACCGCCAAACATTTCGCCAAAAATATCCCCTAAGGCAGAAGCAAAATCTCCGTTAAAACCACCTTGGCCAAAGCCACCAAAACCACCCGCTCCGGCAGCAGCACTAGGATCGACCCCCGCTTTACCGTAGCGGTCATAGGCCGCACGCTTTTGCTCGTCGGAGAGCACGGCGTAGGCTTCACCAATCTGTTTAAACTTTTCTTCTGCGTCTTTGTTGCCAGGATTGCGGTCGGGGTGATACTTCATCGCGAGGCGACGATACGCCTTTTTGATTTCGTCTGCACTTGCCGACTTGCTTACACCTAGCAACTCGTAATAATCCTGATCAGCCATGCTTGTTACTCTTTTCTTCGTGAAGGTCGTATCGACCTTGCTTGAGAGGGTGAACGTATTTTCCCTGTCCAAAGAACAGGAGAAGGGCGGCGCACTTTTGTGTACCCACCCTTCGAAGAGCCATTATTTGGTCTCAGTGAAGGAGTGCTCCTAGAGCACTCCTTGTTGCGGTACATTCACTCGGATTACTTCTTTTCCGTGAATTCCGCATCAATCACGTCGTCATCCTTCTTGGATTCCGCGGACTGACCCTGCTGAGCTTGCTGAGCCTGAGCTGCCTTATTGAGCTTTTCGCCAATCTTCTGAGCAGCCGTCATCAAGCGTTCAACGGCCTTGTCAATGGCTTCTTTGTCTTCACCCTTGACCTTTTCTTCCACATCCTTGATAGCGTCTTCGCAGGCAGCGCGATCCACCGACTCAACCTTGTCAGCATTGTCCTTCAAGGTCTTCTGAACCTGATTGATCGCCGCGTCAGCCATATTACGCGACTGCGCTAATTCAAAGCGACGGTGGTCTTCAGCCTTATTGGCTTCCGCATCCTGAACCATGCGCTGGATTTCATCTTCGCTCAAGCCCGAGCTGGCCTTGATCGTGATGTTGTTTTCCTTGCCCGTGGCCTTGTCCTTAGCCGAGACATGAAGAATACCGTTGGCGTCAATGTCAAAGGTCACTTCAATCTGCGGCAATCCACGCGGAGACGGCGGAATCCCTTCGAGGTTAAATTCACCCAAGAGCTTGTTGGACGCAGCCATTTCACGTTCGCCCTGATAGACCTTAATCGTCACGGCAGGCTGGTTATCTTCAGCCGTCGAGAAGACCTGGCTATGCTTGGTCGGAATCGTCGTATTGCGCTTAATCATCGCCGTCATCACACCGCCCAAGGTTTCAATACCTAAGGTCAACGGTGTCACGTCCAACAAGAGCACGTCATGACGTTCACCCGTTAACACCGAGCCCTGAACAGCAGCACCGATAGCCACTGCTTCGTCAGGATTGACGTCACGGCGAGGTTCCTTGCCGAAGAATTCACGAACCACCTGCTGAACACGCGGCATACGGGACTGACCACCCACCAAGATCACGTCGGTGATGTCGGAGGGGGACACACCCGCGTCACGCAAAGCCTTGCGGCAGGGTTCAACCGTACGCTGCACCAAGTCTTCCACTAAGCTTTCAAACTTCGCACGCGTAATGGTCAAGTTCAAGTGCTTCGGACCCGTTGCATCAGCGGTAATGTAGGGCAGATTGAATTCCGTTTCCTGACGGTTGGACAATTCAATCTTGGCCTTTTCAGCCGCATCCTTCAAACGCTGCAATGCCAATACGTCCTTCGAGAGGTCCACACCGGTATCCTTACGGAATTCAGTGATCAACCAATCCACCAAGCGCTGGTCAAAGTCTTCACCACCCAAGAACGTATCACCGTTCGTGGAGAGCACTTCAAACTGCTTATCGCCATCGACGTTTGCTAAGTCGATAATCGAAATATCGAACGTACCACCACCCAAGTCGTACACGGCGATCTTACGATCCACATTGCCGCCCTTGTCTAAACCAAAGGCCAATGCGGCAGCAGTCGGTTCGTTAATAATACGCTTGACTTCCAAGCCAGCAATACGGCCAGCATCCTTTGTCGCCTGACGCTGAGAGTCGTTAAAGTAGGCCGGAACCGTAATCACCGCTTCGGTCACCGGTTCGCCCAAGTATTCTTCAGCCGTCTTCTTCATCTTACGGAGCACTTCCGCGCTCACCTGCTGCGGAGCTAACTTCTTGCCCTGCGCTTCCACCCAGGCGTCACCATTGTCGGCACGCGAGATGGTAAACGGCATCAAACCAATGTCCTTCTGGACTTCTGCGTCATCAAAACGACGACCGATCAAACGCTTTACTGCAAAAAGCGTGTTCTTAGGATTGGTCACAGCCTGACGCTTGGCTGGTGCCCCCACCAACACTTCACCGTTGTCCATGTAAGCCACGATAGAGGGAGTCGTACGCGCACCTTCGCTATTTTCAATAACGCGGACGTTTTCGCCCTCCATAACGGCCACAGCCGAATTGGTGGTACCAAGGTCAATACCGATGATTTTTGCCATAGTGTCGTTATCCTTTAAAAATAATCGCTTTGTCTTCGCCAATCTTCGTTCAAGCGCGACTGCGCGTCCGTCAGAGAGAAGACAAAGACTTTTTCAATGAGTTGCTCAAGGGGCTTCACCATCGAAGCTCTCTTGCTCTTTAATCCCTATATGGGGATGGCCTATGGTTTTTCAACCCCTCTTCAAGGGTTCAGTCATAAAAAATTACATTTTCAGCATTTGAGCTTCTTTTCTCGTTGGGAACTCACCTCACTCCCCGCGCTCTGCCAAAAAAAATCTCCTCACCACATTCGGAGAGGAGATTCTCTATCGTTTAAACAAAACGGGGTTATTGTGCCACGCTCACCATCGCCGGGCGAAGCACGCGGTCGGCAATCATCCAACCACGCTGGAACACTTCCACCACCGTGCCCGACGCCACCCCTTCAGGGGCCGGCACCATCGCAATGGCTTGCTGTGTATGCGGATCAAAGGGCTGTCCCTTCGGATCGATGGGTTGCATCGCCGACACATCTAAAGCGTGAATCAACTGACGGTAGGTCGTGTCCATCCCTTCACGAATGGGATTCTCCGCTTGATCTTTCGTCACTTCTAACGCTTTTTCCAGACTGTCGACCACGGGCAAAAGATTTTCTGCAAACTTTTCAATACTGAACTTACGTGCCTTCTGGACATCTTCCGCCGCACGGCGACGGGTGTTTTCTAGTTCAGCCATGGCGCGAACATAAAGGTCGTAATGTTCCAACACCTTGGCTTCAGCAAGCTTAAGTGCCGTTTGCAATTCTTCCACCGTCATGGGCTTGGACGCTTCGGCTTGTGCCTCATCTTGACATCCACATTCCCCACCTTCAGCAGCGCAACAGGACTGTTCATCACAGGTCTCGGGATTGGCGCCTTCTTTCTGAAGTTCCTTTTCGTTCGTCTCAGCCATCTAACTCTTACTCCGTTGTTTGACTCGGGCAATCCATGCTAATGCGTTTTGAGCCCTTTCTCAAAACGTCTTTTTTTCTATATGGGGGCATTTTGTCTTTTTTCAAGCCCACCACAACACACTATGGACTCGATTGTACCGAAATACCGCCTCCATGGCATCTATCGGCGTAATACGCGGGGCGTTTACGCCTCCCAGCCCGCCGTAGCACGATCGATGAGCGTGCGATAGAGCGTAATGGCAGGGAGCGAGTCATTGATAGCAGGAATATAGTGAAAGGCAGAATCTTGACGCAACGATTCAGGGAGATGTGACAAAAATTCGGAACGAATATCGTCATCGATCTCTTCGATGGTTTCTAGACAGTCCGCGGCAAAACCTGGACACACCACATCAATTCGTGGAAGCGCTTGCTGTGCCAACGCCTTCACCGTATCAACCGTATAGGGCTGAATCCACGGATCTCGACCGAAACGCGATTGGAAGCTCACCACATAGTCGCTTTGCGCAATGCCTAACGCTTGCGCTAAACGCTGAGCGGTTGCCAAACAATGCACCTGATATTGGTCCCCCGCATCGATACTCTTTTGTGGCACCCCATGAAAACTCATCACCAATTTGCCACCCTCAGCTATCGCGCTCCCGTGCTGAGCCCAGTAGGCTTTTATTTGTGCAACGAGGGCTTCATAGTAGGCAGGTTCCTCATCATAAGCTCGCACCGTGCGTAATTCGGGTATCGCTCTCCACGTGAGTAGCGTCTTAAAGACGGCATCAAAGGAGGCCGCACTCGTATGAGGAGAATACTGGGCAAATAAAGGCATAACGAGCACTTTGTCGATCCCATCGGAGCGAATCGTCTCCATCACAGAGCGAATAGACGGGTTACCGTAACACATGGCCCAGTACACACGAATGGGGCTATCGTCGTAGACCTGATTAAGCTTCTCGGCCGTACTTCGTGTAATCGTTACCAAGGGAGACCCCTCGTCATTCCATACAATCTGGTAGCGCTGCGCACTCGCTTTGGGACGAGTACGCAAAATAATGCCATGTAAAATTGGCCACCACTTCCAGCGTGGCAACTCCACCACGCGCGGGTCGCCTAAAAATTCAGCTAAGTAACGTCGGACCGCTTCGGGCGTCGGCGCATCAGGACTTCCAGTATTAAGTAGCAAGACTGCGATGTTTTTTTGGATGGTGCTTGGCATATTTTGCAGGAAAGAGTAATAGGGGGGTCTAGGGTCTTATTGGCTTATTATTGTCGCCGTTAAAGCTTAAGAAAGTCTTTTTTGTCCACCCAGCATAAAAATCAAAAAGCGCCCCCTAAACCATTTAGGAAAGCGCTTAGTGAGACGAAAGATAATGCACTAATTTAGGCCATGGTGCGAGGTGTTAAGACGCGGTGGCCTCCCAGTAAAATAGCAGCCCCCAACACACTCATCCAGAACTTCCCAATCACTTGTCCCAAAATATAGTCAAGCGAACCAAACGCCATCTGTAAAAAGATCACGGAGTCCACAAACGAGCCCACCAAGCCCGAGGCCAAAATAGCCAAGGCTAAGCTCTTCTTACGTAAGGGGGTATACACGGCAAAGTCTGCCAACTCCGAAAATAGGAACGCCAAGGTTGAGCCCAACACCAACGATGCCGGGGAATTTGCTCCCGAGAGCACCGCCCCCACAAAAATCGCGAACAATGTCCAACGTTTCCCTAACAGGTTTTGGATCACGTCACGTAAGACCAAGGCTACCCCAGCAAACAATACTCCCGAAGGTGCCCACACGCCTGGCCAAACTGGAATCACACAAGGGCCATTTTGACTGCAGTTCCAACCAAGGTTCATGAGCGCCCAATTGCTCATGAAAATGGTGAGAATAAAGAGAACAAAAGCCACATAGCCCACAGGGCGTGTGGAAAGGTATTTTGTCATGACAACACTCCAGACGGGCCATCAACACAAACAAGTCAACGCCCTAGTGAGGTTAATTGATAGGATGTGAGCGCTGATCCTGACGTAGCAATCTAGCCACCGGTATCAAAGAATCGCTTCACTCGAGTGGGCAAATATAGCAAATTTCCAGGCATCTTACCTTGCGGAAAGCCGATATGTCCTCCCTCTTCGGGAAATTCGCCTAACACATAGGAACTCATTTCATCGGCACGAGGCAAACACCACCCTGGTAAGAACGGATCGTTTTTGGCATTGAGCAGTAAGAGTGGTACCCGTACGTTAGGGAGCACTGGCTTACACGAACAACGCTGCCAATAATCCATCGCCGAATGATACCCATGAATAGGGGCGGTATAAAGCGCATCAAAATCGTACATCGTTTCGCAACGCTGCACGGCTTCTAAATCAAACAACTCCGGAAAGCGTTTGGCTTTTTCAATGAGTTTGGGTTTGAGGGTCGAGAGGAACATATTCGCATAGAGCACATTGACCCCCTTACTAATTCGTTCACTCCCCGCAACCAAATCCACTGGAGCACCAATCGCCACGGCTGCAGTCACGATTTGTGCGGCATCTTCTCCCCGATCCCCTAGGTATTTAGCCAGTTGATTTGCCCCTAAGCTCACCCCCACTGCGTAGAGCGGTGCCTTGGGGAAGCGCGATTTGATCGTTTTGAGAACCCACTCACAATCCACTGTGTCGCCAGCAAAATAAGCTCGCGGTAAACGATTTAATTCGCCACCGCAGCTACGAAACTGCGCCACCACGCCTCGCCACCCCCACGTACGGCATTGATCCATCAACGCCAAGGCATAATGACTCCCGCTCGAACCTTCGAGCCCATGGAAGTGAACCAGTATTGGTGTATCCTCACGAGTGGGCTCGGGGCAGAGCCAGTCCCACAAAACAAAATCACCGTCAGGCGTTTCCACATGCTCACGTCGGTAATCAACGTGTGGGCGCGTGCTCACTTTGGCAGGAATCACGGTCTGTAAGTGGCCACCCATGCACCAACTCGGTGCTTCATAATCGGAGTGTGATATTGGCATGAAATCCGTCCCTCTGGGAAAACATCACGGTTTTTTTAATGGTTAAGGAGCCTATTCTACGCCTTTTGATTTGCCTTTCAACGTAACGAAATTTATCTACGACGGCACCGCTCCCCGCGGACCAAACACACGCTCCCAAAGTTGCTGCACGGCTTGACGCTCCTGCACCAACAGGGCAGGGTCAACGCGCACCGGAACCCCATCCCCTGTGTTTAGTCGAATTTCGTGTTGCAACTGGCGATACCGCCGATAGGCTTGGACCGCCTGAGTAGCCAACGTATCGTCAATCAGCCCGAGTTGCCCTAATTTTTCTAAGAGCAGAATATTGCCAAAATTATGGGTGAGTTCAGGATATTGACGACTGTAAGTGAGAACAAACCACTGCACCACAAACTCCACATCGACCATCCCGCCTTCGTCATGCTTGATATCAAAGAGTGGCGTTTTATTGCTATGTCCCTCAAACATTTTGTTGCGCATAGCGATCACTTCGTGCTTGGTCTGTTCAGGATCTCGCTCTTTCAGAAGAATTCGTTCACGTTGTGCCTCAAAATCGCGGCCGAGTTCTGGGTCTCCCGCGACAAACCGCGCTCGGGTTAACGCTTGGTGCTCCCAAAACCACGCGCCCGTTCCATCCGCATTGTCTTGGTAGCGACAAAACATGGTATACGGCGTGACAATCAACCCCGAATCGCCATTGGGACGAAGCCGTAAGTCCACATCAAAAAGTTTTCCCGACGACGTTTGAAGCGTGAGCCAACTCATCATGCGTCGAACCAAACGGGTATAGATACGCTCGGCATCTGGGTGATCATCTCGATAAATGAAAACCAAATCCAAGTCACTGTCAAACCCTAATTCTTTACCCCCTAATTTGCCATACCCAATGACCGCAAATTGTGGCCGTTCGGTATGACGATTGGCCAAACTTTCCCAAGCTAACTCAATGGTTTCTTGAAGTACCGCATCTGCCAACGCAGAGAGTTGATCCGCCAACCGCTCCACACTCAGGCGCTTATCTGAATCAGCAATCAATAGCCGGAACACCGCCGAATGATGAGCATCACGCAAAATATTCATCTGGCGTTCTTGATCACCATCACAGGCCTCTAATTCGCGGTGTAGTTTTTCACTCCAAAGACTCCAATCCACAGGCGAAAAATCATCGTAGGTTTTTTCTCGCCCATCGACCAGCTCATCCAAAATAATGGGGTGGCGTGTTATGAAATCAGCGCTCCAGCGACTCGCCCCCAATACCTTACCCACACGTTCGGCCGCACTTTGGTATTCGTTGAGGAGAGCAACATAGGTCGAACGACCTGCAATCACCTCTAATAACGTTAAGTAACGCGACAATAATTCCGACAAACTGATCACTTGGACTTCGTTACGTTGATGCCATTGAGGGCAACTTTCCACAATCGTAGGCAACAAGTTTTGCATGCGTGTACGTGACACATCCGAAACCCCTGTTCGCCATTTTCCGGATGCCAGTCGCAAAATTCGATCCAATAACCTCTCGGAGTCCTCACCGTAACCGAGTTGCTTCAAACGCTCCAACAAAATCGTCTGACTACTCTTACTGCCTAACTCCCACCCAACGGGCCACCCCTCGGTACTCACCTGAGGCTCTTCGACTTGGAATATGCTGTCAAACACTTGAGCCACGCGCTCACGAACGGCATGCACCTCTGCCCACAATTGGGGCGCCTCTACCCCTAATAAAGCCGATATATGGTCGAGTTTTTCTCCGTCAGCAGGTAACCACTGCGTTTGCTCATCGTTGACATACTGAATGGCATGTTCCACATTGCGCAAAAACACATAATCCTCGCCACACTGCTTTGCAACCTCAGGAGTTAAGTATCCCTCCTGACCCAGCACCTCCAGCATAGCCAAGCTGGACCGTCCTTGCAGTTTCGGGTCTCGTCCACCGCGAATAATCTGAAGGGTCTGGGTAATAAACTCGATCTCGCGAATACCTCCACGCCCTAACTTGACATTAACTCCTGTGTTGCCACGCAACAATTCGCGTCGAGCGGTTTCCGCACGGATCAGTTCATGAAGATTACGTAATGACTCGAGCGCACCAAAGTCCAAGTATTTACGGTAAACAAAGGGACGCACGAGAGCGTGCAAGTTTTTGACATACTGGTCAAAGTTCGATTGCGAAGCAAATACTGGAGTATTAATGACTCGTCCCTTCAACCAAGCAAATCGCTCCCATTCTCGTCCTTCTGAATAGAGATACTTTTCAAGCATGGATAAGCCACACACGATCGGTCCCGAGTCTCCATTCGGTCGTAGACGCATATCAACACGGAAGACAAATCCTGGCCCCTCAATATCATTGAGGGCGGGAATAACACGTCGCGCGAGGCGTTCATAAAACTCTTGAACCTCAATCGTACGGCGAATATTCGGAAATTCTGGGGTTTCACGGGTTTCCCCGTTTTCATCAAACAAAAAAATCAAATCAATATCAGAGGAGACGTTGAGTTCCCTACCTCCGAGTTTCCCCATCCCCACCACCAATAAATCTTGCGGATTACCCGAAAACCCATACGGAACCCCAAATCGTGTCGCTAACTCACGAGCGTGCACTTTCACTGTTTGTGACACCGCCACTTCAGCAAAGTCACTCATTATCCGCACGACTTCGTAGTAGTCAATCAGGCCAGTGGCATTACGGGCAATCAAGGACACCATCAAAGCGCGTCGAAGGGAGCGTAATCCCATGGATAGGGCATCCACCGTCGTAAGGGCCTCAATTTCACGTTCAATATCCGCACGCGTCCATGATGCTTGGATCAGACGTTGGAGTGCCTCCGAGGGTGAAACCGTTTGGGTATCCATGGCGCGAATCGCATGGGCCACAAAAGCGGAATGCTGCAACACGTCGTCTAGCGACGGATAGTGAGTGGGGAGCACGACACAACCTCCTATAGCAATAGAGTCCCTCTTAGAGTACACCGCCCTTCAGGAGTTTTTCATTCTTGCAGGGCCGATTTGCTCTATGATGTTCAAAATAAGTCAATTTTTGAAATAAGGCTACCGCTGTCATGGCTGACTCACAGGCATCCTCCTCTGCTAACCCTACTTCTGCGCGCCCTCGATGGAAACGGGTATTGCGTTGTGTTGGGTGGATGATTGTTGTCCTGTATTTTGTCTTTGGTTCACTCGTGATTGCCGGGCGTTGGTTTTTTACGACACAGATTGATCGTTACCGAGACGATGTAAGCCAGTGGGTCTCTCAGGCCATGGGCATCGATGTGCATATTGACAATCTTCACGGCGGGTTTGACCGTTTCTGGCCAACGCTCACGCTCGATAACGTTACCCTCTCTCAGCCCAATCACCCCGTCTCACTCACGTTGCCCAACGTTTATGCTCGTTTTTCGTGGGCTTCACTATGGTCAGGTGCGCCACAGTTTGAGCTTCTGCAGATCAATCAACCCTCACTCACTATTCGTCGTTTGGATAAAACCCACTTCGAGATTGCTGGGTTTACGTTCGAATTTGACCCCCTTCTGCAGTCTAAAAGCTCCAGTACCCAACAACCACTCTTAGAATGGGTGCTATCGCAAAAGCGTATACAACTGCGTGATGGCTCTGTGCACTATCACGATGAGACTGCCTCGACTCAAGAAACCATCGACTTAAACGCGATTCAAATGGTGTTTGAAAAACGCCTTTTAGCGTGGCGTTTTGGCTTAGCGGGCACCCGTCTAGGTCGTGAACAACCCGAACATTTTCAACTCGCTCTGCATAGCAAACCGCCAATTTTTCCTACACGCGACCCATTCAAGTGGGAGACCGAAGTGTACTTAAAAAATACACAAACGGATGTGGCTGAGCTCCTGCAAAAGTTACCCCTTCCACATATCCCCGTGCAACTCTCATCGGGAATGGGGGCCACCGAAATGTGGATGAGCTTTACTCAGGGGAAACTCAACCGATGGGTCGCCGATGTGGACTTACGTAATGTACAACTCCAATGGGGGAGCAACCGACCACCGCTCTCCTTGCCTCGGGCCTATTCCCGTATCCATTACGATCAATCGTTCGATAAGAATGTGACGTCTCAACCCTCCAGTGAGCGGTTGAGCCTACAAAATTTAGTCCTTCAAGAGCCCCAGCATCTGCATCGAGCCCGGCTCATCTCGGTGCTCGCAGAGCATACCCAAAAAGGTACGCGCTACCAGATCGAGGCCGATCAAACGGACTTAAATCTGCTGGAAAACGTTGTCCCCTCCCTTCCCTTAGAGCCGGAGCTGATCAGCACACTTAGTGCGCTTCACATGACAGGAGACGTGCGCCATTTAATGCTCAAAATTCCTGCTCAAGCGACCAACTGGCACCAATACACGCTCGAAGGCATTGTCACGGACTTAGCCTTCCGAAACACGAAGGCGCCATGGCCATCCTTTCAGGGACTCTCGCTGGAGCTGAAAACCTCCACACCCGGCACTTTTACAGGGAATGTGTCGGTCTCTAAAGAAGGAACCCTTCGTTTCCCCGGCGTGTTTGAACGCGATGATATTGCGCTGACGGGACTCACTGCAACATTCCAATTAGCCCTCAAGCCCGAAGTGAGTCTTGATGTACCGCAGTTTATGGTGGAAAACAATGAGGTCGCCCTACGCGGCAAAGCACATTGGGTCGCGAATACTGAACATCCTGCGGGAACCCTTCAACTTACTGGCCAGATTCTTCGTGCTCAGGCAACACAAGTACCCTACTACCTGCCCCTCTCCTTAGGGGAGGATTTGCTGAAGTACTTGCACGCAGCGATTCAAGCGGGTGAGTTGAGCACTGGCCGTTTTGATGTCCGCGGTCCGCTACATCGCTTCCCCTGGCACCGCTCAAATAATCCCGATGAGCACTTCCTCATCGAAGCCACACTCGAGAAAGGGCAATACGACTTCTTGCCAGTCGCAAAAAATACGAAAGAGCGCCATCGTTATGGCGCTTGGCCCCTTTTGTCCAATATCGATGCTACCCTCAGCTTTGAGGGAAATGGCATGACCATCAAGGCACGCAATGTCCTCAGCCACGGTCTTACGAGCAAAAATGCCGTGGTCGCCATTGACAACTTCTCTACCCCTATTCTCACTGTTGACGCCGATATTACGGGCGACCTGAAGCAGGGGCTGGGATATATCAAGGACACTCCGTTTTTAAACGGTCTCGTGAACGGAGCGTTTGATGACAGTACGGGCTCTGGGCCGATCAAAACTCTGCTCAGCCTCAGTATTCCGCTCGATAAAGGCGACAGCAAAGTCGATGTCCGATCTCAAGTGAGCAATGCCACCTTTTCCTACGGTCGTCGTTATCCTGACATCAAAGACGTAAAGGGGGAATTGCGGGTGACCGATACGGAGGTCACGTCTCCTGTTCCCTTCACAGGGAAAACCGACGCTGGCCCCATTTCCGTGCAGGTAAGCACAGACAAAGCAGCCACGCAAATTAAAGTGAATGCATTCGCGACGCTACACGATACATTACGCCTGATCGATCAGGAATCACTACTAACTCCGCTAACGCCGGGTATTCAGGGAAAAACACCGATTGAAGTCATTGCGACGATCGATCGTGGCACTGCCCCCTTAGTTATACGAGGCACGAGTGAGCTCAAAGGCGTGACACTCGCGCTACCCTCGCCGCTCGTCAAATCCTCCGACACTGCCTGGCCATTCACGTTTACTTACCGTCAGCAAGGGGTCAATCAATCCCTTTCGCTGAATGTGGACAAACTGCTGTTTACTCAGCTGGATTTCACCACTCTCAAGGACAATCCCTCGCTGCGTGGGGTGATTAGCTTAGGGAGTTCCTCACACGAACTGCCGTCTCGAGGGTTGGGCTTACGCATTCAAAGTGATGAGTTCAATGTGGATGCCTGGAACGCTCTCATTGACAAAGATAATACGGTCTCGAGCACCTTCCCGCTTAGTGAAATCGAGTTGAGCACGGGCCTATTGACGATCGACTCGAAAATGCTACACCGTTTAGATTTGCATGCCCAAAATCATGTTGACAAAGGCTGGGAGGTGGCTTTGCGCAGCAATGAAGCGTTCGGAACGTTTACTTACCGCCCCAAAACGGAGCAAATGGCAAGCGTACTAACGGGCCGTTTCACCCGCTTGTATCTCACAAAACAAGAGTCCGACGATTTGGACACCCTTCTGAAACCTGAGGAAAAACCGACCGATTTACCTGACTTATTGGTTCGCGTGGACGATTTTCGTATTAACGATCGCCAGCTTGGTAGTCTCAGTATTGATGCCCATAACGAAGGCAAACCATCGTCGCTATGGATTTTGCGTCAACTCAAAATTCTGAACCCTGGTGCCACCATTGATATCACGGGGAGTTGGAAAAACGGCATCACACAACTCAATGCGAAAGCCAATATCACGGACACAGGCAAAGTCCTCTCGAGCCTGCAATATCCTGACGCCATGCGCGGAGCGCCAGGGGCAATCAGTGCTGACTTTCGCTGGGTAGGTGTCCCCACCTCGCCTGACTACCCCAGCCTCTCTGGACATATTCAAGGGCAATTGGGGTCTGGGCAATTCTTGCAGGTAGAGCCTGGCGCTGGGCGTCTTTTGAGCTTACTCTCCATTCAGCACCTCTTACGCCGATTGACCTTTGATTTCCGGGACGTGTTCGGTAAAGGGTTCACCTTTGACACCTTACACCTCGAAGGCTCCATTGATCAGGGCATTTTTAGTACCCCCAAAATGACTCTACTGGGTTCTTCCGCCTCCGTTGTGACCGAAGGCTCTATCAATTTGGTCAACGATACCTTATCGCTACATTCGGTTGTGTTGCCATCCATTAATGTCGCAGGTCCCTCATTAGCGCTCGCGCTTATTAATCCTGCGATCGGCTTAGGGACGTTTGTATCGCAGTTCGTATTCCAAGATCAGCTCTCCGAGCTATTTAAGTCGGAATACCGCATTAGCGGGTCCTTGGATAACCCCACCGTAACTAAAATCGAGTCATCCCGCCCAGCATCAAGTGAAAGTCTTGGGCAATAATGTCGGACTTAAGTCCGACTATAATAAGTACGACTATTTTGACAGGATTCGATGTGTTCCCGAAATTTCGATTGATGACGCCTATCGTGTGGCTCACACGTTTGTTGGTAGGCGCTTACCCGCATTGGCAAGGCTGCGCTCCCTCGTCTCGACAGCGCATATACTTTGCAAACCATACCAGCCACTTAGATACGATCGTCATATGGGCCTCATTACCTCCACAATTACGCCCACTCGTGCGTCCTGTGGCTGCGAAGGATTATTGGGAAAAGGGATGGATTCGACGTCAGATTGCCCTCAAGGAACTCAATGTCGTGTTAGTTGACCGACACCGCACAGAGCATGCAAACCCCTTGGATCCGTTACGCGAAGCGCTCCAGCAAGGCTCTTCACTGATCATTTTCCCAGAAGGCACCCGTCGCCCCCAACCGCTCCCCAGCGAGTTTAAATCGGGGATTTGGCGTTTAATGAAAGAGTTCCCGAACGTGGAACTGGTCCCGGTGTATATCGAAAACTTACATCGTGCTATGCCTAAGGGGGTGTTAATCCCTGTGCCAACCATCTGCTCGATTCGTTTTGGCAAACCGTTAGAACACTCTGTTGATGACCTCAAGGAAGATTTTCTTGAGCGCGCTCGACAGTCTATTATTGAGATGGCGCAATCATGAGACTTGGTTTTTCCATTTACGAAGCCTACATGCTCCTGCTCAGTGGGCTGTTTCTTTTAGCCTTAGCAGGCACAGTCTACAGCTCGTATGCGATTCGCCATACCACCACGGCCTTGGCAAAATCCCGATTACTCGCGATTGGCTCACGCCTGCGTATGGCATGGTGGCTGATTGTCGTCTTCACCATCGCCTTTGCGATTGGCGAAGGATCGTTGCTGGTCTTTTTTGCGTTGATTAGCTTCTTTTTACTGCGTGAGTTTATTGCGATCACTCCGACACGGCCCACCGACCACTATGCCCTAGTTCTGTCCTTTTATATTACGATCCCCTTGCAGTACACCCTCATCGGGTTCGAATTGACCGAGTTATTCACCCTCTTAATCCCTGTCTACCTCTTTTTAGCCTTACCGGTCATCATGGCGCTTAACCATGATACTGACAGCTATTTAGAACGAGTAGCCAAAGTGCAATGGGGGGTTATGCTGTGTGTATTCTGTGTGAGTCATGCCCCAGCCATTGCGACGTTTGACTTAACGCGTTATCACTCCTCAGGGCCCTTGTTACTCCTCTTTTTCTTATTGGTCCTCTTTGTGAGTGACTTGTGCTCGACCATTGCCAGTTCTTTTATTGGTAAAAAAATCCTCTCATATAATCACAATCGCACGCTCGAGGGCACGGTGCTCGGATGTTTAGCGGGAATTCTTGCGGGCATGATGATGTACTGGATCACTCCCTTCCGATTCTGGCAAGCCATTTTGATGGCCATCGCGATCGTTGTATCCGGGGTCATGGGCGACATGGTGATCAGTGCTGTCCGTCGTAGTATGGGTGCAGAACGCCTCGCAGGAGAAGCGGATATTTATATGACCCGTGGAACCTTGGCTCGCTTGGCTCCCCTCACGTTTGCAGCACCGGTGTTTTATCACCTCACCCAATTCTTCTTTGTGTGGTATCCCCATCTCTTCTAAGTCAAAAAAAGCGCCTCCATCCTGAGGCGCTTTTTTTATGTCTGGACAAACCGAATGGCTGTCCAAACTTGTCTTTTTCCATAGGCTCGAATTAACGACGACGAGCTGAAGAAGAAGAGGAACCAGCAGAACCCGAAGAACGACCTTCGATGTGTCGGAACGTAATGCGACCCTTCGTCAGATCATACGGCGAAAGTTCGAGCGAAACCTTATCACCGGCCAAAATACGAATGTGGTGCTTACGCATTTTCCCGTTGGTGTAAGCCACCAACTCATGACCGTTGTCCAGTTTCACGCGATAGCGTGCGTCAGGTAAAACTTCAAGAACCTGACCTGCCATCTCAATCAAATCTTCCTTTGCCATAATCTTCCATATAGAAAAGCTGTTCTCCTCAGGAGCATTGAACCCAATGTAAACGCTACGTTACTGTGAAGAGAAATCAACTTGAAAACACACAACGAGAGACGATACCTTCGCTCTCGCTCACGAATTGGCTAATCGATCCAACGCCTCTAAGCTGAGCCCTGATAGTGTTAGCCATGCACTCATTGGCATAGTGAACGCCTTCACAATTCACTAGCCAATCAATAAGTCCGTGATTTTATCACTATTTTTAGGCATTCTCCAAGAGGCAACACAAGAAAATCTTTAGCGTTTTCCCGCCTCTTAAGGCTAAATAAAAGAGAATTACGCTAAAATAGACTACGGCAAAAGAAGGGGATACTACGCTTGAAGACTTATATTCTCGCTACCCCTATTACTCGCAGCGATTTCCATTGGAGTCCAAGCCAAGGAAACATCCCTTGAAGGAGAAAAATTTTATGAAATCCGTGCTCATTGTTTACGATAGCCGTTATGGTCATACGGCTCGTATCGCCCGCCGCGTCTGGGAAACGATCATTGCTGAAGGGCATCAAGCCGAACTGATGAACGTCATCGAAGCAGACCGTGAAGGGGTGGAGTGGAACAAGTATGACACCGTCGTAGCAGGAGCTCCGGTGCTTTACGGTAAGTTCCGCCGTGACTTCGTGGGCTTTGTGAACAAATGGAAATCGGTGCTCGATGCGAAGGCCACCAGCTTTTTCTGCGTGTCTGTGGTGGCACGTACACCCGCTAAAGCAACGCCTGAAGGCAATGTGTATTGCCGCAAATTCCTCGAAAACAACCCCTGGCATCCCAAAGATGTGAAGTGCTTTGCGGGTAAAGTGGATTATCCGAACTGGGGTTGGCTTGACACCAAACTGATTCAAATGATTATGAAAATGACCAAGGGCCCCACGGAGCCGACCGCGGTCATCGACTATACCGATTGGCAAGCTGTGGAAGAGTATGCTCGCCACGTGCTTACGCTCGAAGCCTAATGTACTGATCACTGGGGGACGAGTCGTGACAAGACCCTTGAGTTGCGACTCCACCCAGAATAACTACAATTAGTAACGTTTTGTATCAGGTTAAAACAAACTGAGTTTTTAGCCTGATTTTTTTATCACTCGACCAATTAGACTATCGTCATCGGACAGAGCGCCTGTCCTTATTGGATTGTTTTACTCTTTTTCCTTCACTATGTCAGATTATCCTTGGTTTGCATCCTACCCTGAGGGGATCCCCCATAACATTAATCCAGATCGTTTTCCGAGCCTGCCTGGCATGCTCGACGAAACCGCTCAACGTTTTCCCAATCACGTGGGCTACAGCAATATGGGGGTTGGGCTTAGCTATTCCAAGACGGTCGAACTATCGAAATCACTTGCCGCCTATCTCCAAAATCTCGAAGGAATGAAGCCGGGGGATCGCGTGGCATTGATGATGCCCAATTTGCTTCAGTATATCGTGGCGGTGTTTGCCTGCTTGCGTGCTGGATTTGTGGTGGTAAATATCAACCCGCTCTACACTTCCCGTGAAGTGCACGAAACTTTACAGGACTCGGGGGCTAAAGCCATCATTATTATTGAGAACTTTGCCAAAACGCTTCAAAGTGCCCTTCGCGATACGCAATGCCAGCATATTGTGCTCACAGGGGTCGGAGATTTATTCCCCTTCTTTAAGCGTACGCTCGTTAACTTCGCTCTTCGTTATGTGAAAAAGATGGTTCCGCCCTATAACTTACCGAAGGCGGTGCGCTTTAACGATGCTATTAAAGAAGGGCGCCAATTAGGCTTCCTCCCTCATACCATCCAATCGACGGACACAGCCTTTTTGCAGTACACCGGGGGTACCACGGGCGTTTCTAAGGGTGCCATTCTGACCCATCGCAATATTCTTGCCAATATGGAGCAGGTGGGAACCTGGTTATCCAGCACCTTTAAAGAGGGCGAAGAAACCGCGCTAATCGCCTTGCCGCTCTACCATATTTTCTCTCTGACGGCCACCCTTTGCTTTAGTGCATGGGGAGCCACCATGGTTCTTATTACAAACCCGCGCGACATCAATGGGCTTGCGAAAGAATGCATCAAGTGGAACTTTTCCATCATGATTGGGGTTAATACCCTCTTCTCCGCGATGCTCAACAATGAACTCTTTTGCTCGCACAAATTCACTCGCTTGAAGATGACCGCTGGCGGGGGTACGCAGGTTCAGCGTGTGATCGCTGAACGTTGGGTGAAACAAACCGGCTGCAACATTCTGGAGGCCTATGGGTTAACGGAATGCTCACCCGGGGTATGTGGCAACATCCCCAATATGCCCTGGGATGGGTCTGTCGGTGTTCCTCTACCGTCCACGGTGGTGAGTATCCGCGGTGACAATTTTGCCGATTTAGGTTGCTGCCCTGAAGGCGGAAACCCGAGTGACCACACCGGTGAAATCTGTGTGCAAGGACCACAAGTTATGCAGGGATACTGGAACAAACCCGAAGAAACGGCGTCCGTGTTACGTGATGGTTGGTTGCGAACAGGAGACGTTGGCTACATGAACCATAAAGGGGAAGTCACCATTACTGACCGCAAGAAAGACATGATTCTTGTCTCGGGCTTTAATGTGTATCCCAATGAGGTCGAAAACGTCATTGCCTCAATGCCCGGCGTACTGGAAGTGGGTGTTGTCGGGATGCCGAGCGAAAAAAGTGGGGAGTTGGTCCGTGCGGTGATTGTCCGTAAAGACCCTTCGTTGACGGTTGACCAAGTCAAGGCCTATTGCCGTACTCAATTAACCGCCTACAAAATGCCCAAGGAAATTATCTTTGTGGATGAACTACCAAAGACCAACGTAGGGAAGATCTTGCGTAGAGAGCTGAAAAATCTCTAAGCCCCTTCCCCTCATGGTGTGGTACAAAGCGTCAAGCGTCTGTCTTGGCGCTTTTTTCATCGCCTTTCATCAGAAAAACCTGTCCGGCAACCTCGATGCGTTCACCTCCGCGCAATTTCCGTGTCTTGCGTGTCTCGACGACGCCATCAACGCGAACCTTGCCATCGGCAATCATCATTTTTGCGTGAGCCCCTGAATCGGCCAAGCCCACGGCTTTAATCAACGCGTCTAAGGTGATTAACTCACCCCGAATTTGAAATTCCTGTGTCATTTTCAATATTTTGTTACCTAGATCAAACCTATTTTCACTACTTCAGAGCTAGAAGTGCAACAATGCTTATCTTGTTTACTTAATTCGAATTGCCACTGCCTCTAGCTGTTGTGGCGCATGTGACAGATTTTACGTCACCCTACATAGAATGCTTAACGCGATTACATTAATTTTATTGTTCCAAGTTTGCGGGGAACTTTTTAGCCGTTTTACGGGACTCCCCGTTCCAGGGCCTGTTATTGGTATGTGTCTCATGCTGATGGCCTTTTTCTTGCGTGATCGATTGATTGGCGTACTAAGACCCACTGCCGGGGTTCTACTTACCAACCTATCCCTCCTTTTCGTTCCAGCTGGGGTAGGTATGATGCGTCAAGGCGATCGTTTTATGCACGAAGGGTTGGCAATTTTTGCCGTCATCATTCTCTCAAGCATTATCACTATGCTGGTCACTGCCTATACCATCATTCTTGCGCAAAAACTCTTAAAAATTAAGGAAGACTAACCATGTTCCATTCCCTCAAAGATGTCTATGCGCACATCCAAGGCAATCCCGCCGTATGGATCGCCCTGACCTTGTGTGCCTTCATTTTTGGACAATGGGTCTTCAAGAAAGCCAAATTTAACCCTCTTCTGAGTCCGATTATCGTCGCTGTAGTGAGCATTATCGCTGTGTTAATGCTCTTTCATGTCCCTTACGAGCAGTACTTTGCGGGTGCGCAATTTATTCACTTCTTGCTAGGTCCTGCCACCGTCGCTTTGGCGGTGCCCATTTATGAGCAACGCCGACGCCTCGCAAAACTCTGGCTACCGTTAGCGATTGGGATTCTCGTTGGTAGTGCGGTTGCTATTTTGTCGGTACTGCTGCTCGGTTGGCTCTTTGGTTTGAGCTCTCAGACACTCATTTCCATGATTCCTAAGTCGGTCACAACACCGATTGCTATGGGGGTGTCGGAAACCTTGGGAGGTTTGCCCGATCTCACGGCGGTATTTGTGGTAATTACCGGGATTTCGGGTTCCATTATCGGTCGCGCCGTTTTACGATTCGGTCACATTCGAGCCGACCATGTCTTAGGGGTCTCTATGGGGCTAACCGCCCACGGGATGGGTACAAGTGCCTCGTTTCAAGTCTCTGAAAAAGCGGGTGCGTTTGCTGGCTTAGCAATGGGGTTAAGCGGTGTTGCCACGGCTTTCTTGGCTCCGCTCTTAGCCATCCCCATTTTAAAGTTAATGGGCATGTAGTCTCTCTCGCAATGGATAGTGAAACGGGCGATTCTCCTCTTGAAGAATCGCCCGTTTCGTTTTACTGAGCCTAGACTCGACTCGTTACTCGCTTAATGTGCAAAGACGTAGGGAGAGAGGAGGCTGCATACCAGCACCACCACGGCAACCCCGATGATATTCAAGAAGAACCCTGCCTTCACCATATCACCGATCTTTAAGCGTCCCGTACCGAACACAATAGCATTCGGGGGTGTAGCCACCGGCATCATGAACGCACAGGAAGCAGCGATCGCCGTCGTGACCAACAAGCCTTCTGGAGCAATCTTCAAGCTATCAGCAGCCGCCGCAATTAGCGGCATCATCGTCGCAGCAAGCGCGGTGTTGGACGTCACTTCGGTCGCAAACGTCACCAAAGTAGCCACGCCCGCCATCATAGCAACTTCACCCGTGCCAGCCAAGATTGAGGCCTGAGCACCGATGAGCGCTGCCGCCCCCGTTTTCTGGATGGCAGCAGCCATCGTTAAGCCACCGCCGAACAGAAGCAACACGTCCCAAGCTACCACATCCTTGGTCGAGTTCCAATCCAAGGCGTGGATTCCACGCTTAATGTCCACAGGGATCATGAAGAGCACCAAACCAGCACCCATCGCAATCACCGTATCCGAGAGAGCCTTAAAGGGCTTTTGTCCACCAACATCCAAATCACGGATCACTGGACCAAACACCCACAAGAGGGCAGCACACAAGAACACCGCTAAGACGATTTTTTCACCGCGGCTCATGGGCCCAAGCTTTTTGAGTTCCTTACGGACCCATTCACGCCCCCCAGGAATAGCATTGAGCTTGGAGGGGAAAAGGACACGGGTCAACAATACGTAAGCCACCGGCAACAAGAGTAGGGTCACAGGTAAACCGAGCTCCATCCATTGCACAAACGTAACCGGTTCATGGTAGGTCTGTTCAACGAAACGCGCATAGATCCCGTTAGGAGGCGAACCAATCAAGGTGGCCATCCCACCGATGGAAGCCGCATACGCAATCCCCAGCAATACCGCAACACCAAAGTTGCGCTCGTCCGAAGAAATCTCAGGGGAATCTTGCGTAGAGCGAATAACCCCCATCACGGCGACCGCAATCGGCACCATCATGGCTGCTGTCGCCGTGTTGGATACCCAAGCCGACAAGAAACCCGTTGCCACCATCAAGCCTAAAACCATCTGATTGGGCTTCGTTCCAAAAAGGGTCAACATGGTGAGCGCAATACGACGGTCAAGATGCCAACGATGAATGGCAGCCGCTAACAAGAACCCCCCTAAGAAGAGGAAAATGGTTCCCGAGGCGTAGTTGGTCATAGCCGCCGAAGCCGTCGTGATATTGAAGAGTGGATACACCACCAGAGGGATCAGTGCCGTTGCCGCAATAGGCAAGGCTTCCGTGAACCACCATACAGCCATCCAGACTGTCACAGCCAAACAGGCTTTCCCCGCATAAGCGAAGGCCACCGTTTTCCCGGCTGCATCTTGATAGCTGTCAGGCAACAAATAGAACGTCAGTAATCCCAAAAGCGGACCGAGGATCAGAGCGTATACTCGCCCCTTCATGGATAATCCGCCAATTTCGATATTGGATTCCGTCATGGAGCCTCCGTTGTTATAGTCATGCCTTTGCCTTACCAAAGGTAAAGAAAGGGGTTTGAATTGATAATAATCAACCAAAAACGCGAATTCAACGAAGATAATCCGTGAAACTTCCCTAGGTAATTACAAATAATTTCCACATTATGGAAAATATTTTTGCTTTTTGGAAAAAATAAGGGAGAACCCTGATGGAAGTCCCGAGTTTATCAATAGAGAGGTTGAAAAATCCTCTCAAGCCGTTGTGGCACAATCGATTCAGTCATTGTGCCACATAATTTTTTTGTAAGTGAAAAAACGCTTATCCAATATTGAGCTGTTTTAGCTTCAGTTTTGATCGGATACCTTTCGCTCCTTCCATCGGATCGAGCGCGTCAAGATCAAATACAGCACACATCTTGTCGAATAAGCCATTGAGCTCGTATCTGCGTAGATACCACACTTGATTATCTGGAACTGGAGAAACGACTGCTGTTCTTAAGGCATTAACAATTTTTTCAGTGGTAGTGTCCGATTTTTCTAATGCTTGTCTCAGCTTGTGCTGGAGATACTTTTGGAGCGTTAGTGACACATAACATGAGACGAAGTGCCCCTCAATACTTTCCTTCTTCCAGACGTAGCACGGTCTGGTTTCCAGTGTAGTTTTACTAATACGGAAGCAATCTTCGATTCGCCAGAGTTGCCGATAGATCTTAACAATTTCCTCATTACTGAGACGCTCAATGTTAGTACAGATAGCGTAATACCCTGCCCAAGTTCTGGCTTCCTTAAGTTTTTCCGTATCCAGCTCAGGTTTACCTGGTCCCTTGGGTGTCTTAATCAGCCCTCTATACCCATGCCCACGGTTATTGGCGTACCCCTTGGTAATGGCCTCCCGGGCCTTTTCCTCGGCTCGGTCTAGATCGGTAAGATCTTTGTGTGCTCGACTACTGGAATAGGTAACTACCCAGCGCACAGGAATCACATCGAGTACTTCAGCGGTTTGATAAGCCTTTCCTGTCTTTTCAGATATTTTAGTTTTATAGATTGTTCGCTCTGTATTGAGTGTTTTGTACTTAGCCGTGATTTCGCCGTCATGGGTGTAAAGAAAATTTTCCCAGTTGTCATTGTTCAAAATGCTCTCACGGAATGTCTCTGGGCAGTTTTTGACTTTTTGAGCAATCACAAAGTCCAACCCCAGCTCCTTGAGTTTCAACAAATTCTCGTTGGAATTCAATCCACGGTCAGCCACGATGACGAGCTTATCAATTTTATAGTCTTGGATCAGCTTTTCAACCACGGGAATCATCGTCTTGAATTCCGATGTATTTCCCGGAAAGAGCTCGTAATTTACAGGGATACCCCATTCATCAATTAGCAACCCCAACACGACCTGAACTTCGCCAGGTTTGCCATCTTTGCTCATACCAAAGGCACGCAGTGCATCCTCATCACGACTCTCGAAACTGTAAGTGGTGACATCGTAGAAGGCAGCAGTAAAAGTTCTCTCAGTCAGTTTGCTGATACTGCGGTTCATCCTGCGCACAATGGCATCTTTATCTGCTGCAAGTCGCTCTAGGACACGGTAGACCATGTTTTGGTCCGTCACGTCGGGAAGTTTCATGATCATGCTATTGCGGGCAGCGAAAGTTTGGATTTTGCTGCAAGGGTTTAGGATCCGTTGGGCAGAGAGGAGAAAAGCTAGTTGACCATAGGGTAGCTCGCTCTCAGTACCACGCTCGTACGCAGCAAACAAGGAGTCCAGTCCAAGTTCTTTCCAGACGACCTTAATTAAAGCGGCACCGACGTTTAAGTCACTTTTCACCTCACTAACTTTATTCGGGGAGGCAAGTAACTCCTTGGCTTTTTGTTCATACTCAGCCACTCGATTGTCGCGCTTTGCCTCGTTAGTGGCTTCAACACGCTCCTTAAGCTTTTTGATGTAGTCGGGGTCTTTCTTGAGACACGCTTGAAGACTTCCATGTTTTTCAAGAACAACGGACGTAACCGTCCCTGTCTTAGGGTCACGGCGACTTTCTTTGACATAGACGTATGAATATTTACCTTGTTCACGGATAAAGACGTAGGCCATGGACAACCTCTCGGGCAAGCTAAGAACAAGTATATTATACCCTAATTACAACTACTTTACACCTACAGAAATGTAAATAAAAATCGCAGGCTTTCGCCTGCGAGAGTAAAGGTTTTGTATTTTTCTTTGATAAAGTCGGGAGAAGGAAAGAAACGCGGGTTACGCTCGCCCACGCTTTTTTCTTCTCTGTGTCGATGCTATAGTGTGGGCACTATCGTTTATTCGTGAGGATCGCCCACCATGACACGCCTTCGTGCCACGCATTGCCATTTGCCAAAGCCTCTCGTTGCGGGGAACTATCGGGTGCACAGCGCTTTTACGCACGCGATTAACCTCACGATGCCCGCGGGAGGCTTTCCCTTGGTGTCGCTTGTGACCTACCAAAAGCCCTTAGTGCCCTACGGGTTAAAAGTGGCTGCTCCTCAGATGCCGGCCGTCACGGTGGGGGAACGCGTCACACTTGACGCAACGGGACTGACCTTCGCCACGTGGACCCTCGACACGACGCTCGCCATGCCTTTGGACTTATCGGTTAGCCGCACGACCCTCACGCCACGTCAGTGGCCTCGGGTACTCGAGGCCCTCAACACCGCCCTCGCGGGGCGCACCTCAGGCGTACCCGAACTGCAAGACGAGGCGTGGCTCACAGACCTTTGGGGACGCAAAGCACACGAGTCGGAACGGGATTGGGGCGCCCTGGTTCGCACCTTGGTGGGACGGGGCCCCGGGCTCACCCCCTCGGGGGACGATTTTCTCTGTGGCTGGCTCTGGGCCTGGCACCGAATGGCTCACCCTCAGCTCGACGCCCTCTCGGAGGCGGTAGCGGAGAGCCGTACGGCCACCACCGACATTAGTCAGAACTTTTTAACCTTGGCGCTCGAGGGCTACTTTGTGGAGAGTTTGAAGGTGGCGGAATACGCCCCCTTAGACGGGTTTAACGCGTTGCGTGAACAAGGAGCTACCTCCGGCGTTGATACGCTCTCAGGGGTACGGTTTGCACTAACGATCGCCGCCTCCTAAGTTATAAGGGATGCTGAGCGAACGGTGCGTTCACGGTGGCTCATCCACGCAATTAAACCTTCATCTCAAGAATAACTTATCTCCCGAGAACCTCGCCACCATTGAGGTGAACCTCAAAAATGGCGGACGATGGACCGCGATCGGTGAACCCTCCCATGTGAACAGCATTACCTTTGCGAGCCGTGGGGCGCTCGACTTAAGCCAAGTGACGCTACCCGAACCAGAACCCGAGACGGAACCCGAGGAAGAAACCGATAGTACTTCAGGCAACACAGATCGTTCGGCTCGGATGTTGCGTGCCGCAGCGCTCACAGCGGAACCCACGGCAACCGACACGACAGCAACGGAACCCACCACTGTGACCCCGACGCCGGCTTCGCTTGTCACGAACTCCTGAGGACCGACGGCTGGATTACGCTCACCGTCAACACACAAACGAACGAAGGCCAGGTACTTGAGATTGTGGAACGTAGTAAGGGCGAGCATACGCTCGATATTCAAAACCAGTCCGATCAGCAGCCCACGGGGATGCCGATTCTCCTAGTGCGATCCGTGAACGGCCTCACGAACCCTGACGCCTACACCGCGACCTTTAAAGAAGCGTAACCCGTGGAAGTCGGGGAACTCAAGCACTACGTCGGGAATTCCACGATGGTGAACGACGAGGCCAGCACCTCATCGCATCCAGAGCGTGCGGTTGATGATGAAAACACCGACAACTGGTACCTCTATACGGCCTATCGTCCCGAGCCTGAACCCGAACCCGAGCCCACACCCGAACCGGAACCGACGCCAGAGCCTACGCCGGAACCCACCCTACCCGACTTCACAGATACGGCCAAAGGCATGGTGAGTACAGCGTCGGTGCAGTACTTGGCAGCGATGTTGCCGTTAGAAACCTTACGGGAACGTTTGGGTGACATTCATACGTTCAAACCGTTAGACAACAATGCGACGCCCTGGGTGAAATTAAGTGGCACCGAGTGGCGCGTGAAACCCACGCTCACGCAGGATACGTGGGACGTGAATTTCGCCCACGCCAAAGTGGGCGTCGATACCCGCGTGGGGGACAAGAGCCTCGTGGGTAGCTACCTCGCCTACAGCCGTTTTGATACCCAACACCCCGCTCCCGCCTTCGTGAAAGGCACGGGGTTCGAAGGTGGGCTCTATTGGACGTATTTGAGTGAAAACCGCACGTTTAGCGACCTGGTGCTCCGCTTAGGTCGCGTCGAGTCGAAGTTTGACACCACGGACACCCGTGGGATGAGTGTGAAAGCACGCGACATTGACAACACCTACTGGGGACTCACGTGGAACGTGGGGCGGCAAGTGCCCCTCACCCAAACCGTCGTGCTCGAACCGATGGCCTTGGTGGGTTATACCCGCTTTGGGTCAACGCGCGCAGTGAGTAGCTCGGGCCTCACGGGTGACACCCATGGCTACGATAGCCTCTTGACGATGTTGGGCAGTACCGTGGAAGGGCGCTTTACCACGTCAAGTGGTAAGCCTTGGACCCTCTACGGGAAACTTTTCTGGGAAAAGGAATGGTTAGCCGATACCGACATTGTCTTTAATGGGCACAACACCTATACCACCGACTTCAAAGACCATCGTTGGGTCTATGGGTTCGGTATCGAGGGCATGCTCGGAAAGGCAAGCACCTGACACGTGGACGTGGAGCGCTCCACCGGGAGCGCCTTGCGCGAAAACTGGCAAGTGAACGCTGGCCTACGGATCCCCTTCTAATTCACCTCTGTCAGTGGTGAGTGAAACGCGTTCAAGTGGGACGGTCATCCTGCTTGGACGCGTTCTTTTCATATTAACCGTGCAAGAGCCGCACCGACGTGCTTAAAAGAGGTGAGACGCGTGCGAGTTCGGGAAGCATGTGTTTTGTCATCACGTCGTTCACCACGTCCGCCACCCATTGGGTCGTTTGGCCAAAGTGAGCTGCATCGCACAAGGCCCACATGGTGCGTACGTGGGAGACGTTGCCAGGCAACGGTTGAATCATCACCGCACGAGCAAATTGACGACCACACCAAATGTTGGTCGCAGGCACGACACTCCAAGCGCCCAATTCCGCCACGAGTCCCACCAGCGCATAGCTCGATGCCACCGGAATCCGCACCTTAGGTTGCCCATTAAAACGGCGCAAAATGCGTTCCATCTCAATTTGATCTGAACTCTCGGCGCAATCGTAGCCCACGCGATCGAGTCACTGGCCAAGAAAAACCTTTGTGTCCTGACGTAGCTTTTGTACAATAGTCCATGATATTTGTGTTTGTGTGTATACCTACTCATTGACTTTTGACATGAATCCATACCTAGAGACCGCTAACCATCCCACGACTAAAGGCTACTTTGGGCGAATAGCCTACTTTGCACGCTCAACGTGTGGCCTAAACCTTGCCATTTCAATCGATCGCACGCACCAAGGGCACCTGTTTAAACTGGACATTAGCCAGCGTACCCCTCTCTGTCAGACTATCTTTCCTCCAACCCTAAAAGAGGAAAGACATGTATACCCAAAGGTTAAAACAGGCAG
>OOCP01000879.1_pt1 | contig 34963 bp, 20 predicted proteins | sample 1671511 | NCBI WGS metagenome assembly OOCP01 (sample SAMN06348164, study PRJEB24527) | human gut metagenome | biome: human gut; feature: ankylosing spondylitis patient; material: feces | host: Homo sapiens | place: China | collected 2015-10 | reverse complement strand
GAAGGTGCAGTATTGGAAGTTGTTTCTGACGCTTCTACTGAAACTGTTCTTTATGCAGATATGCCGATCAAGGTTCAGATGAAGGTGACTTATACAGAACCGGGCGTGAAAGGTGATACAGCTACTAACACACTGAAACCTGCAACTGTGGAATCAGGTGCAACAGTACGTGTTCCTTTGTTCATCAGCGAGGGTGAAACAATCGAAATCGATACTCGTGACGGTTCTTACGTAGGACGTGTGAAAGCATAATTTGCAAAAACATATAAAAATAGCCGGGAGTCCAAGGACTTCCGGCTATTTTTATATTCATACAGTTCTATTATTTATATCCTGCAGCTTTCGCAATTCTTTTAGGAATTTCTGTATTGTCAATCTTCTCACCAAACAGTTGAGAACCTGCACCAATAGCAAATACAGGAACATAACCGGCAGAGTGCCCGCCACTTACCCAACCTATCATAGCGATTTCATCCATCACTTCCTTTGCACGTGCAGCCATCGGTTCGCTCTTAGAGTACATACTTTCAGCAAATACGACTTTATTCTTCACGAATGATTTCTCAAATTCATCACGCAACGTCTTTTCCTGTTCCCAAGAAAGAGGGAATTGTTTCCAGAAGCCCATTTCTTCGCCGAGGAATGTTTTCATGTCCTCCCAAGTGACTTTATTGCCTTTTGATTTTCTCAATTCACTGATACGTTGTGAAAGTCCGTCAGCAGAATGTTTCTGATATTGCAATGCTTTCAGGTTCAACGCATATTTTCCCGTACCGAGCACGATACCACCTGTTTCATGGTCTGCGGTAATCACAATCAGCGTTTCTTTCGGATGTTTCTTATAGAATTCATAAGCTACTTTGATGGCATTATCCATGTCTTTCACTTCGTTGAACACAGTAGCGGCGTCATTAGCGTGGCATGCCCAGTCTATTTTACCTCCTTCTACCATCAGGAAAAAGCCTTTATTATTGCCTTTAGTAAGAAAGTCAATAGCACTTTCCGTAATTTGTGCTAATGTCAAATCATTCTCTTTGCGGTCAATAGCATAAGGCAGACAAGAAGGATTGGCTCCCTCTTCCTGAATCAAGATCATCTTTTCTGCTTTTGCAGCTTTTGCCTTATAGTCATTGTAACCACGTGCTACTGTATATCCTGCCTCTTCAAAAATAGGGAAAATGCTCGGAGCTTCTTTCTTGTCATAAGTGGTGGTAGGTTTCAAGAAACCACCGCCTGCATAAAAATCGAAATTGGCTTTCGGCAAATCAAGAGCAATTTCATAATTCATATTACGATCGGGTTGATGTGCATAAAATGCGGCAGGAGTAGCATGATCCACACTGACAGAAGTCGTTACGCCCACCTTTTTTCCTGCTTTCTTTGCTTTTTCTGCGACAGTCTGAATAGCATTTTTATCTTCTCCTACAGAAATAGCGCCATTATAAGTTTTCTTTCCTGTTGCCAATGCAGTACCTGCAGCTGCAGAGTCTGTTACTGAATTTTTAGCAGAGAAAGTGGTTGCTACGGTAGCAACCGGAAATTGAGTAAATAACAAAGGCTCGACTCCAATACGACCATTTTGAATTTCCGCCTGATACATCTCCGTACCATTTACTTGATTGACTCCCATTCCATCTCCGATGAAATAGAATACGTACTTTGCCTGCCCGTTGGCTACAACGGAGATAAGGACAAAGAACAGTGTGTAGACTAACTTTTTCATTTTCTAGTATATTTATTTTAGATTAGTTGTCTACAAAGGTAGAAAAAAAAGAGAGATGCACAGTGGATTATTGAACACTAAAAGTAGATATTTGCTTTATACACAAGCATTATTGGCTCGTATATTACGAAGTAATAACATATTGCTATCTGTGAATAACATTATAGGTTCATTACATTCTGCTCGAACATATCTTTATCTCCGGCAGCTTTATTACGCATCCGGCTACGATAATTATAGATAGTTGCCAAAGAATAACCGAGAAAATGAGCAATCTTGTTACTGTCTACTACTCCCAGACGGATAAGGGCAAAGATACGAAGTTCTGTTGTCAGAAGTTCATCGGATTTAGGATACACTCTTCCTTCTTCTACCAGCAAATTATTGAAAGCTGAAATAAAGTTCGGGAAAAGTTTCAGAAAAGACCTGTCGAACTCATTATAGAATTCATCCCGCTCATCCCGGATAAACTGTTCGGACTTGATAGCTTTAAACAAATCTTCGATACGCGATGCCATTGCCAATTTTGCCAATGAACGACGATAAGTTTCCAGTTTGTCGAGATAGTTGACACATCTGTCCAGATAGCGGGCGATATAGACTTCTTTTATTTTTCCGGTTTGCTCCAGTTCCGCGTTGACCGCAGACATTTGTTTGTTAGCCAGACTAAGATTCCGCCGCATAACAGACAACTTCTTCATCCAACGATATAGATAGAAAATAGCAATCAGAAGAAACAAAGACAACAAACTGACACTAATCAACATAGCGCGGGAAACGGCACGTTCTTTTTCTTCTTTTAATTTATACGCCTTGTCGATAATCGGAAAAAACTCCGTCACCTCAATAAACCGCAAACGGGCATTACACGCCACAGCATCTTCCATCGAGCAACTCAAGTATTTGTAGGCACGGTCAATATCTCCTGATTCATACATCAGATGCGCGAGTTTCTGCAATGAAGCATACTCCCTCACCGGAGTTTCCAGATCCGCAATGGCAGTCAGAATCAGATAGTAAACTTCTTTTTCGATATCTTTCTTCATACTATAAGCTTCGGAAAGAGTATAATAAATATATACTTTCTGACGTTCATCCTGAATTTCTTTCAAAGCATTGTTCAGCATATCCACAGCGACATCGGCTTTCCCGTTCATTATGCATTTTTCGGCTAAAACAATCGTTTTGTTTGCCTCTGGAGGCATCGCAGCAATAATGGAATCTCTATATAAATCGGTTTTCTTCAAATACTTTTCTTTTTCATTCTTATTGGTCGTATAATCTGCTAACCACCCGTAGCAGGCACGATACGTCTGATAATAAGATAACCGAGTCCACTCATTCAATTTTTTAGGATCAATCCTCTCCAACTGTTCAATGGCTTCTATATACATTCCCATTACTCCCATTACCGTAGCACGATTAATGATGATCTCATACTCCAATTCCGGGCGGTTCAACAATGGAAGGATTTCCATCTCACGGTTAATATAATATAAGGACGAGTCTGCCTGATAATGCAAATAAGCACCAAAAAGAGAGGCATATAATTCATATTTTCGAACAGGATCAGTAGAATGGGCAAGTTCTAATTTCAAGTTATTAATCTCTTTCTCTTTCCGAATCTGGAAAGTCTCTTTCTTGCTTATAACTTCATCCAGCTTTTTAAGAGCAGCCGCATTATCCGTATGCATTGCACACAACGAAAAAGGAAAGAGCAAAAGAAGAAATAGCATATAAAGGGTTAGATTTTTCATAAGATTCCTTTTTAAAGATGTTACAAATATAAGAAATATAGTAATGAAAACGAAAAATATGGGTATAACTATTTTCATTTTCACTTGTATTTTTCGGCATAAGGTATTAGAATATCCAACTAATTATCAGCAACATAGTCAGATAACAGGTTTATATTTCCATTCTAATCTCACAAAGGTGCACAGCATCCCCCTACATTTGCATCATCGGTTCTCCGAGCAAACAGTTAAAAATCTAGCTACCATGAAACGAAATTTGTTATTTGCTATTTTACTATTACTTCTATCGGGTTATCATCAAGCATTCGCCGCAACCAATATAAAGAAAGTGGCTCCTACCTTTTGGTGGGCAGGAATGAAGAATCCCGAACTACAAATACTTCTATACGGCGATGGCATATCATCCGCAGAGGTAAGTATTTCTTCTAATGACATCACCCTGCAGGACGTGGTGAAACAGGAAAATCCTAATTATCTGATCTTATATTTAGATCTTTCAAAAGCTATCCCTCAGCACTTCGACATTCTCCTGAAACAAGGTAAAAAACAGACTAAAATACCATACGAACTTAAACAGCGCAAAGAGAATGCTTCAGCAGTAGAAGGCTTCAACTCCAGTGATGTACTTTATCTCATTATGCCGGACCGCTTTGCCAACGGCAACCCCTCCAATGATATAATTCCCGGAATGTTGGAAGCAAACATAGACCGCAACGAACCTTTCGCCCGTCATGGCGGTGATTTAAAAGGAATAGAGAAACATTTGGATTATATTGCAGACCTCGGAGTTACGAGTATATGGCTTAACCCGATTCAGGAAAATGACATGAAGGAAGGCTCTTATCATGGATATGCCATCACCGATTACTATCAAGTAGACCGTCGCCTCGGAAGCAATGAAGAGTTTCGCAATCTCGTAAAAGAAGCCAATGCTAAAGGGCTAAAGGTAGTCATGGACATGATCTTCAACCATTGCGGTTCGAACAATTATCTATTCAAAGACATGCCTGCCAAAGATTGGTTCAACTTTGAGGGAAACTACATGCAGACCAGTTTCAAAACTGCCACCCAAATGGACCCTTATACTTCCGATTATGATAAAAAGCTGGCCATTGACGGTTGGTTCACACTGACTATGCCGGACTTCAACCAACGAAACCGTCACGTAGCCACTTACCTGATACAGAGTAGTATCTGGTGGATAGAATATGCGGGTATCAACGGAATCCGCCAGGATACACATCCTTACGCCGACTTTGAAATGATGGCGCATTGGTGCAAAGCGGTCAATGATGAATATCCTTCATTCAACATTGTCGGTGAGACATGGCTGGGCAGCAATGTACTGATCTCCTACTGGCAGAAAGACAGTAAACTTGCTTATCCGAAAAACAGTTATCTTCCTACTGTCATGGATTTCCCACTGATGGAAGAAATAAATAAAGCTTTCGACGAAGAAACCACCGAATGGAACGGAGGACTTTTCAGACTCTACGAATACCTCTCACAGGATATTGTCTACGCCGATCCAATGAGTCTGCTGACCTTCCTCGATAATCACGATACTTCCCGTTTCTACCGTTCGGAGGAAGATACCAAGAACCTGAACCGATATAAACAAGCCTTGACATTCTTACTGACTACCCGTGGAATTCCACAAATATATTATGGAACTGAAATCCTGATGGCAGCCGACAAAGCAAATGGAGACGGATTACTCCGATGTGACTTTCCGGGAGGTTGGCAGAATGACGCCAAAAACTGTTTTGAAGCAACCAACCGTACTCCGCAACAAAATGAAGCCTTCTCTTTTATGCAAAAACTGCTCCAATGGAGAAAAGGAAATGAAGTCATCGCCAAAGGCAAACTAAAACATTTCGCACCCAATAAAGGCATTTATGTTTATGAACGCAAATACGGTAACCAATCAGTCGTTGTCTTTCTGAATGGAAACGACCGGGAACAGACTATTGACTTACATCCTTATCAGGAAATACTCTCCACCTCGTCTGCTCATGATTTGCTCACAGACAAAAAGATTGAATTAAGAAATGAATTAACACTTCCAAGCCGTGGGATATACCTTTTAGCCTTCTAAGCAAGTTCACTACGACTTATATTTATCCAATGAAATCAGATAGATAAACAATTATAAAACAAGATACTAGCATTTATACAAACTTGTATTTTTATTCTAATCAAGCAAAAAAGTGAAGGTGGTTGCTACATTTGCAATATCCGAAACAAACAGGAATAGAAATATCGGTTAGCTTACAATTTAATACCATAAATAGAATGAAAAAGAAAAAGTTTTTTTCGATCATCGCATTCCTTTGCATCTCATTCATTGCGAATGCACAACAGAAACTGACCTCACCGGATGGCAATCTGGTTCTGACCTTTCAGGTTAACAAAGAAGGCGCACCAACCTACGACTTGACTTACAAAGGCAAGGTGGTAATTAAGCCGAGCACTCTCGGACTGGAATTGAAAAAAGAAGATAATACCAGAACCGACTTTGACTGGGTAGACCGCAGAGACCTCACCAAGCTCGATTCTAAATCCAATCTTTATAATGGCTTCAAGCTGAAAGATGCGCAAACGACTACCTTTGACGAAACCTGGCAACCAGTCTGGGGAGAAGAAAAGGAAATCCGCAATCAGTATAACGAACTGGCAGTCATTCTGTTTCAGCCAATGAACGACCGTTCCATCGTTGTTCGCTTCCGCCTGTTCAATGATGGTTTGGGATTCCGTTATGAATTTCCGCAACAGAAATCACTGAACTACTTCGTTATCAAGGAAGAACATTCCCAATTTGCCATGGCAGGCAACCATATCGCATACTGGATACCGGGCGATTACGACACTCAAGAGTACGACTACACCATCTCCCGTCTATCGGAAATCAGAGGTTTGATGCAACAGGCGATCACTCCAAATTCTTCTCAAACCCCATTTTCACCGACAGGTGTACAGACGGCACTGATGATGAAAACAGATGATGGTTTATACATCAATCTGCACGAAGCCGCTTTGATTGATTATTCTTGTATGCACCTCAATCTGGACGACAAAAACATGATATTCGAATCCTGGCTGACACCGGATGCAAAAGGGGATAAAGGTTACATGCAGACTCCGTGCAACTCTCCGTGGCGTACGATCATCGTCAGTGATGATGCACGTAACATTCTCGCCTCCCGCATCACCCTCAACCTGAACGAACCTTGTAAGATTGCAGACGCCGCCTCCTGGATTAAACCGGTGAAATATATAGGCGTATGGTGGGACATGATTACCGGAAAAGGTTCCTGGGCTTATACAGATGAACTGACCAGCGTGAAACTTGGCGTTACAGACTACTCCAAAACCAAACCGAACGGCAAACATTCTGCCAATACAGCTAACGTGAAACGTTACATCGACTTTGCCGCAGCCAACGGATTTGATGCAGTGCTGGTAGAAGGTTGGAATGAAGGATGGGAAGACTGGTTCGGCAACAGCAAAGACTATGTATTTGACTTCCTGACTGCATATCCTGATTTCGACGTACAGGAAATCCATCGTTATGCTGCAAGCAAAGGAATTAAAATGATGATGCACCATGAGACTTCTGCATCTGTTCGCAACTACGAACGTCACCTGGATAAAGCTTACCAATTCATGGTAGACAATGGATATAACTCGGTTAAAAGCGGTTATGTGGGTAATATCATTCCACGCGGAGAACATCATTACGGTCAATGGATGAATAATCATTACCTGTATGCCGTGAAAAAAGCCGCCGATTATAAAATCATGGTCAATGCACACGAAGCAACCCGTCCAACCGGTATCTGCCGTACATATCCCAATCTGATCGGTAATGAATCCGCACGTGGAACAGAATATGAATCATTTGGAGGAAATAAAGTATACCACACGACGATTCTGCCTTTCACACGCCTGGTCGGTGGTCCGATGGATTACACTCCCGGCATCTTCGAGACTCACTGTAACCAGATGAATCCGGCAAACAACTCCCAGGTACGTTCAACCATTGCACGCCAACTGGCATTGTATGTCACCATGTATAGCCCTTTGCAGATGGCTGCCGATATTCCGGAAAACTACGAACGCTTTATGGATGCTTTCCAGTTTATCAAAGACGTCGCTCTCGACTGGGACAAAACAATCTATCTGGAAGCAGAACCGGGAGAATACATCACAATTGCCCGCAAAGCAAAAGGAACGGACGACTGGTACATAGGCTGCACAGCCGGTGAAAACGGCCACGACTCCCAATTAACGTTCGATTTCCTGGAACCGGGAAAACAATACGTCGCTACCGTATACGCAGATGCCAAAGATGCCGACTGGAAAGATAACCCGCAGGCATACACCATCAAAAAAGGTATCTTGAATAATAAAAGCAAACTGAATCTGCACGCTGCCAATGGCGGTGGATACGCAATCAGTATCAAAGAGGTGAAAAACAAATCAGAGGTTAAGGGATTGAAAAGACTATAAATAAAGGATAGTCTTAAAAAAAGTGTTTTCAATAGGTATTTTTAAAGAAACTTTTAAGAGAGAGAAATAATATTACTATATTGTTAACTTTAATTTTTTAAATGCATGAAGCAAGTTAAATTTAGAATCGTTCAAACGATTCTCCCCTTGTTAATAGGGATGTTTTTATCATTGGGCGCTTATGCACAGCAAATCACAGTCAAAGGACATGTGAAAGATGCTATGGGCGAACCCGTGATTGGCGCCAATGTCATTGCCAAGGGTACCACAACGGGTACCATCACTGACTTTGACGGTAACTTCACATTGAATGTTCCTCAAAATTCTATTCTGTCCATTACATTCGTCGGTTACAAAGCAGCAGAAATTAAAGCAGCTCCTTCGGTAATGGTCACACTGGAAGATGACTCTCAAGTATTGGACGCCGTAGTCGTTGTAGGTTACGGAACAGTAAAGAAAAACGACTTGACGGGATCAGTTACTGCCATCAAGCCGGATAAAATCAGCAAAGGAGTAACCACCAGCGCACAGGATATGATAACAGGTAAAATAGCCGGTGTGAATGTAATTTCCAGCGGTACTCCGGGTGGAGGAGCTACGATTCGTATTCGCGGTGGTTCATCATTGAACGCCAAAAACGATCCGTTGATCGTTATCGACGGACTGGCAATGGATAATAGCGGTGTGCAAGGTTTGACTAATCCTTTGGCAATGGTAAACCCGAATGACATCGAAACTTTCACTGTTTTGAAAGATGCTTCGGCCACCGCCATCTATGGTTCACGTGCTTCTAATGGTGTGATTATCATCACTACAAAGAAAGGGAAAGCAGGCAGCAAACCACAGGTGAACTATGAAGGTAACGTTTCCGCCGGTATACTGCAAAAGACAATAGACGTAATGGATGCCAATGAATTCAAAGGATACGTATCCAAACTTTATGGTGAAGGAAATGCTCCAAGCCCCTTCGGTGAAGCAAACACTGACTGGCAGAAAGAAATTTTCCAGACAGCCGTTAGTACAGACCATAACGTGACTGTAAGCGGTGGTTTGAAAAATATGCCTTATCGTGTTTCTTTCGGTTACACCAATCAGAATGGGATCCTGATGACATCTAATTTCGAGCGTTATACCGCCTCCGTCAATCTGACACCCTCTTTCTTTAAAGATCACCTGAAGTTCAATATCAATGCTAAAATGATGTGGGCCAACCAACGTTATGCTGACGACGGGGCTATCGGCGCAGCTTTGACCATGGACCCGACCCAACCTGTATATGACTCTTCGGACATGTACAAAAACTTCGGTGGATTCTACCAACCGACCAGTGACGGTAGTTCATATAACGATCCGGAATGGCCGCTTACACTGGAAAGTAATTCAACCGCCAACCCTGTTTCCCTACTGAAACTAAAGAAACATACTTCCAGAAACACCAGTTTTATCAGCAATGTAGAAGTAGACTATAAATTCCACTTCCTCCCTGACCTACATATCCATGCTAACGTAGGCGGTGACTACTCGGAAGGTAAGGAAAAGAATGTAAATTCACCTTATGCCCCGGGCTCTTATTACTATGGTTGGAACGGGACTGACTACGGCTACAAATATAACCTGTCGGTGAATGCCTATGCACAATATTCCAAAGAAATCGGGGATCATTATGTCGACGTAATACTGGGTGGTGAAGAGCAACATTTCCACTATACCGGATATAAAGTCGGACAAGGAACAAATCCGTTAACAGGCGAAGCCTACAATCCGAATCTGCGCTCACAAACAGCCTGGGGACATCACAGTACATTAGTTTCTTATTTTGCCCGCGTAAATTATACATTACTTAGCCGTTATTTGCTGACAGCCACTTTCCGCCAGGACGGTTCTTCCCGTTTCTCTAAAGACAACCGTTGGAGTAGCTTCCCTTCTGTTGCTTTGGGATGGAAACTGAAAGAAGAAAATTTCCTGAAAAACGTAGAAGTATTGTCAGATCTGAAACTCCGCCTCGGATGGGGTATCACGGGTCAGCAGAACTTAGGCGACGATTATGATTTCCCTTATATGGCACTGTACCGCGTCAACGCAGCCGGAGGTTATTATCCTTTCGGGGATACCTATTATGGCACTATGCGTCCTAAAGCTTATAACGAAGACCTGAAATGGGAAGAGACAACGACTTATAACACAGGTTTCGACTTTGCTTTCCTGAACGGACGTATCTCCGGCTCGATGGATTACTATTACCGGAAAACCGACGATTTAATCAATACCGTAAAGATTGCGGCGGGGACTAACTTTAATACCCAACTGATCAGCAACATCGGTTCATTAAAAAATACGGGGCTTGAATTCACCATCAATGCCAAACCTATTGTAACCAAAGATTTTGTCTGGGACTTGGGATATAACATCACTTGGAACAAAAATGAAATCAGTAAACTGACCGGAGGAGATGATTCTAATTACTATGTAGAAACCGGAGGTGTATCTACTGGTATTAGCGGTGCAACCTGCCAGGTACAGAAAGTAGGTTATCCGATGAACTCATTCTTCGTTTACCAACAAGTGTATGATAAGGATGGAAAACCGATTGAAAACATGTTCGTAGACCGTAACGGAGATGGTGTCATCAACGCTTCGGACAAATATATCTATAAAAAACCTGCCGCTGACGTATTGATGGGACTGACTTCCAAATTCACTTATAAAAATTGGGATTTAAGCTTTGCCCTCCGTGCCAGCCTGAATAACTATGTGTACAATGACGTACTGGCCAGTAAATCCAGTGTCGGCAAGGGAGGAATCTTTAATCATGGATACTATTCCAACCGCCCGACAGCTGCCGTGAATCTGGGATTTGAAGGAAAGGGAGACTATTATCTGTCCGATCGTTTCGTTGAGAATGCTTCATTCTTGCGTTGTGATAACATAACAGTAGGTTATAGCTTCAAAAATTTACTGAAGTCCCAGGCTTATAAAGGTATCAACGGCCGTATTTACGGTACTGTACAGAATCCCTTCGTTATCACCAAGTATACAGGACTCGATCCTGAATCGGTTATCAGTTCAGGAAATGATGCCGGAGTAGCAGGTATTGACAGGAACATTTATCCTCATCCGATCACTATCCTGTTCGGGCTAAGTCTTCAGTTCTAAGATTGTAATTTATTAAAAAGTAGACTATTATGAAGTTCAAATATATAAAATCAATAGTTTCAGCAGCGTTGTTCCTTAGCCTGACCACCGGAATGACCTCCTGTATCAATGACCTGGATATATCTCCAATCGATCCTCAGATGACTGCCACCTTCGACCAAGATATGTACTTTACCAAACTATACGCTTCACTGGGACTTACCGGACAAAAATTGAGCGAAGATCCGGATATCGCAGTAAAGGACGAAGGTCAATCCTGTTTCTATCGCGCTCTTTTCACTAACAATGAATATGGCACTGATGAGATGATATGGACCTGGCAAGAAAATGCCGGTATCCCCGAACTAACTTATATGCGTTGGAACTCCTCTCATCAGCAGACAGAAATATTATATAATCGTTTAGCATATAATATCACACTCTGCAATTTCTTCCTGAATCAGATCGCCGGAAAAGAGGATGCTACCTCCGTTCAGCAACGTGCCGAAGCCCGTTTTCTCCGTTCCTTATTTTACTATTATCTGATGGACACCTTCGGAAAAGCTCCTTTCACCGAACACTTCTCCAAAGAGAATCCTCCTCAAAAGACGGCCTCCGAACTGTTCGCTTATATTGAAAGCGAACTGGAAAGCATCGAAAATGATATGAGCGAACCGCGTCAAGCTCCTTTCGGACGTGCCGACAAAGCTGCTTGCTGGTTGCTGCGTGCCCGTTTGTATCTCAATGCCGAAGTATACACCGGACAACCGCGTTGGAATGATGCTATCACCTATGCCGGCAAAGTGCTCGATCCCTCCAATGGATACGGATTGTGTGGAAATTACGAACAACTTTTTATGGCAGACAATGATGAAAATCCCGATGCTAAAAAAGAAATCATCCTTTCTATCCGTCAGGATGGTGTACAAGCAAAGAGTTACGGAGGAAGTTACTTCCTGATTGCTGCAACGCAAAAGAGCGACATGCCGAATCGCGGAACAAATGACCCTTGGGAATGTATCCGTACACGCAAAGCACTGGTTGACAAGTTCTTCGCAAACAGTGAGGATATTCCTTTCACCGAATATACCGATAATAAATGGCAGAATGTGAGAGATGTGCAGGCTGCTGCAAAAGATGAACGCGCCTTGTTCTATACAACCGGTCGCAAAGCCGAACTGGAAAGTGTAGGTAAATTCACCGACGGACTTTCATTTATGAAATGGAGTAATCTGCGCTCGGACGGACAACCCGCTCACGATGCTAAAATTCCTGATACGGACATTCCGTTCTTCCGTTTGGCGGAAGCTTATCTGATTCGCGCGGAAGCCTATTTGAGAGCAGGCGGCGCAAATGCACAACAAAATGCCTGGTTGGATATCAAAGCCCTCAGAGACCGTGCCAAAGCAACAGAAATACCCTCTGCCAATAACCTGACATTAGATTATATTCTGGATGAACGTGCCCGCGAATTGTATCTGGAAGGATTCAGACGCACAGATTTGATCCGTTATGGCTATTTCACCTCAAGCACCTACCTCTGGGATTGGAAAGGCGGTTCCTTTGAAGGAAACGGTGTGAGTTCGATCTATAATCTCTATCCGATACCGAAAACAGAAACGCTGACGAATACAAATATGACTCAGAATCCGGGATATTGATAGAACCTTTATTCACGTTTTAAAGACTGAAAACAATGAAAAACCTATATAAACTATTTACATTGACAATGGGGCTACTAGCTCTGTCCGCCTGTGAAGCAGACCGTGACAGCAACCCTGTGTTGAACGAACCGGATACGTTCGTACTGAATGTGCCAGCTTTTGCTTCCAACAACGTGTACGACCTTAAAAACTCCGAATCATTGGAATTAACCTGTACACAACCGGATTACGGGATTCCGATGGCAACCACTTATTCAGTACAAATTTCACTGGAAGAAAATTTCGTTGACGCTCATGCAGAGACAAATACGGAAGCTAATTATACAACTTTGGGTACTACCCATTCTTCTGCCAAAATGGAAGTGAAAGCTTTAGAATTTGCATTGGCACTGGGAGACTTGTGGAGTGCATCCTCCGATGAAGAATTTCCGACCACTCCCATACCCGTTTATGTACGCCTGAAAGCGGAACTGACCAATAGTGGTCGTGGCATCGCTTTTTCGAATGTAATTGAACTTCCCAAAGTATTGGGATATAAAGCTGTACCGCCTCTCGAATTACCTTCCAGTATATTTATCAATGGCTCGATGGCAGGTAGTAATTGGAGCAACTGGGTGCCTTTGGCAGCAGTAAACGGAATGTCCAAGTTCTTCGGTTTATTCTATTTCGGAGGCACTGATATGTTCAAGTTCGGTACTAAAGAAGGAGAATACATCGGATTCAACGATCCACGTCTGACAATAGCCTCGGATGCATTCACCGGATCGGATGATGGATTTGGCGGACAAAATATCAGCGTTAATGTCACAGGCTGGTATACAGTGATCATGTCTGTAAGCATCAAAGGGACTGATTATGCCTTTACGCTGGATATTGCTCCGGGCGAAGTTTGTCTGATAGGCAATGCTATAGGAGATTGGACATTCGGCGATAAAGGCAAATTCCAAGCACCAACAACGGCAGATGCAGACTTTGTTTCACCGGTATGCACCGGAGGCGGAGAATTGCGTATGTCCGTCAAAGTTCCGGGAGAAGACTGGTGGCGTACGGAGTTCGCTATACCTAATGGAAAAATCGTGTTCCGTGAAAACAAAAGTGTGATTGACAGTTGGTCGGAAATAGGTCCTGAATATGCGATAAACGTTAAGGCAGGGCAGAAAATAAATCTGAACTTTGTTCAGAAAACAGGTTCCGTTACTCAATAATCGTTAACTTTAATAACTGAATATCATGAAAAGATTATCATATATGGCGTGTCTGTTGCTTGCTTCGGCAGCTTTCACCGCTTGCGATGAAGATTTTAAGGACTGGGCTGATCCCCAGTCCAATCCCCAGGAAGAAGCTATAACTGCAATGGTAGATATAACTCCGGTTGCCAGTATGAAACTTGAAGAACAGCCGGGCGATTCTGTGGTAATCGCCTCTGTTTCTTCGATTGCAGAAAACTTCTCACTCACAGCTTGTAATATAGAATTAGTTGCCGAAGGGCAGATATTAAATCTACCGTCAAAAGTAAAAGATGGGAATATAAAAGTCAGGTTGACAGAACTTGACCAAAAAGTGGCAAGTTTGTATAAGTCACAAAAATCTTTAGAGCGCGAAGTCACTTTAAAGCTGACACCGGTAGTCATGACAACCAACGGTGAAGCAACTTCACTGACTGAATACCCGGAAATGCAATCTGCCATCACTCCGGTCGCAACTCCGGCTGTGGATACGGAATACTATATAGTAGGTGATCTAAACAGCTGGCAGATGGACAAATCGACAGCCACAAAGCTCGAAGTAGACAAAGACAATCAGTATCTCTTTTCAGTAGTCGTCGAGTCGGAAGAGAAGTTTGATTTCAAGATTGTCCCGGGAAGTGCGATAGAAGCTCCGGATGCCTGGCAAAGAGCCTTGGGTGCTTCCAAAGTAATAGAAGATCCGGATCCGGGATTATTGGCTTTCAGGGATAAAGAAGGAGCCGACCCGGATAATCTCACCTGCGCCGGCGGAAAGAAAATGAAAATTACGATTAATGTAGAAGATTATACATACACAATCAAGGAGGATCTACCCGAGCACATGTACATCAATGGATCTCCGTACAGTCTTGGGTGGGATTGGGCAGTAGCTCCTGAAATGGTTCCTGTCACACAGACTCCCGGAATGTTCTGGAGTATACAATATTATACGGCGGGAGACCAAATCAAGTTTGCTCCGGTTAGAAAATGGGAAGGAGACTTTGGTTATGACGAAGAAATCTTATCTCCGGAAGCAATTGATTTCGCCGAATTAACATCCTCAGGAGGCAATATTGGCATTGGTAAATCCGGATGGTATCTGGTAATTGTCGCAGTGACTACAGAAGGAAAAACAATTTCATTCCGTTTGCCGGAAGTTTACCTGTTGGGAGGTGTGATTAACAATTCGTGGAATTGCGATGAAACGACCTTGTTCAGGATTCCGACCGATAAAACAAGCGACTTCATATCACCGGCAGCAACCGTTACAGGCATGGCACGTATTTCTACTACGGCTGTAGATGCCGGAGGCTGGTGGAAGAGCGAATTTACACTTGATCTGGCTAATGAAGGCGATGGTACTATCGTTTACCGTGAGAATAAGAACGTATCGGATAATCTAAGCGAACTTGGCTACGAATGTAATGTAAAAGCCGGTCAGAAAGTCCATATTAACTTTACGACAGGCAAAGGTAAAGTCGAATAACTATCAGACACTCTTAAACAGCACAACGAGTAGAATCAATTACGATCATATCTCAAGTCTCCTTCTTCGGGAAAGAGGAGATTTGAGATATGATCGAAATCTGACACACTCAAAGCTAAATATAGTACCACTACATTGGAAGAAGAATTCTAAAATAAGGTTTATGAAAGACTTTAAATATATTTGGCTCCTTTTATTGCTGATACTCAACAGCTTTGGAGCTTGTTCAGATGATGATCCGTTGATGCCGGGCGAGCGTCCTTCGTCCGGAACTGATCCTGCCCCGGAAGAACAAGTTCTCCACGACGGATTTAATTTTGATCCGGCTATTCCTAAAGCGGATGAACCACTGACTATCACCTTCAAAGCACCCGAAGGAAGTAACTTCTATGGTTACGCTGACGACTTGTACTTACACTCCGGAACAGGAGCAAACTGGACAGGTGCACCTACATGGGGAGATAATCAGAATAAATACAGACTGAAAAAGACAAAGGACAATGTGTGGAGTATCACCCTTTCCTCATCTATCCGCCATTTCTATTCTGTTGCTCCATCTACTCCCTTACAGACCATTAACCTGATTGTACGTGATGCGGAAGGTAGCCAACAAACCTACGATTACGCAACTTTAGTAGAAGATAGTCAAAACGGATTTATCTGGGAAGAACCGCAAAAAGCCCCTCTCCCCATATCCGGAGAAGAAAAAGAGGGTATTCATATCCATTCGGCCACTTCGATAACGCTTGTATTATATGATAAGGACAGTCAGGGCGGTCATAAAGATTGTGTATTTGTAACAGGTAATTTCAACAACTGGAAACTGGATAGTCGCTACATGATGAAATATGACGAAACAAACCATTGCTGGTGGATCACTCTGGAGGAATTGACTGCCGGTGAAACACAGTTCCAGTACTTTGTGTACAGTGCTTCGGATGGCGGTACTTACTTGTGCGATCCTTATTGTGAGCAAGCATTGGAAAAGGGAGTGGATACCAACTTTCCCACTGGCGCACAAGCACCTTACGTATCAGTCGTAAGCACAAACCCACAACCCTATCAATGGAGTGCCGGAGAATTTGAGATGAAGAATAAAGAAAATCCGGTTATCTATGAGCTCTTGTTGCGGGATTTTACTTCCAGTGGAAATCTGGCAGGAGCAATGGAAAAGCTGCCTTACTTAAAAGAACTGGGAATAGATGCTATCGAACTGATGCCTGTACAAGAATTTGCAGGTAATGACAGTTGGGGATACAACACCGGACTATACTTTGCACTGGATGCCTCGTATGGAACTCAAAATGAATATAAAGCTTTTATTGACGCCTGCCATCAGAATGGAATCGCCGTTATTTTCGATGTAGTCTACAACCATACGAACAATGATAATCCGTTTGCCCGTATGTACTGGGATACGTTTAATAACCGCCCTTCCACTAAGAATCCATGGCTGAACGCTGTAACACCGCATCAGAAGTATGTTTTTTCACCGGATGATTTCAATCACACTTCAGAACAAACAAAAGCTTTTGTCAAACGCAACCTGAAATATCTGTTAGATACTTACCACATCGACGGTTTCCGTTTCGATTTCACCAAAGGTTTCACACAGAAACAGACAACAGGTGATGATGATTTGGCGGCAACCGACCCTGCTCGTGTATCAGTACTGAAAGAATACTACGAAGCCGTAAAAGCTGTCAAAGAAGATGCAATGGTTACCATGGAACATTTCTGTGCAAATGAAGAAACAACTTTAGCCACAGAAGGAATTCATTTTTGGAGGAATATGAACCATTCTTATTGTCAGTCGGCTATGGGCTGGAAAGATAATAGTGATTTCTCCGGATTATATGACACCACCCGTCCGAATCAATTTGTGGGCTATATGGAAAGTCATGACGAAGAGCGGTGTGCCTATAAACAGATTGAATACGGAAATGGAGCCTTAAAAACCAACCTGTCCGAACGGCTCAAACAGTTATCATCCAACGCCGCATTCTTCTTTACGGTTCCAGGTCCGAAAATGCTTTGGCAATTCGGCGAAATGGGGTATGATATTTCAATAGACGAAAATGGACGTACCGGAAAGAAACCAGTCCTTTGGGAATATCAGACAGAGCGTAAAAGCTTGGTAGATATTTATACAAAACTAATCACTCTACGGACAACACACTCCGATTTATTCAACGCTTCTTCTCAATTTACCTGGAAAGTCAGTTATAATGATTGGGATAATGGACGTACACTGACATTGAAAGCTGTGAATGGGAAACAACTTCATGTGTATGCGAATTTCACCAATGCATCTATCGATTATACTATTCCTGAAGGTACATGGTATCTATATCTGGAAAATGGGAATCCCGTGGAGGGAGAAAAAAAGATCAGTGTTCCTGCACACGAGTTCCGCTTATACACCAACTTTGCCGAATAACGAGCGGGTGTTTTGAGCAGAAAGGAAGATTTAACTAATAAGCATTGAAGATTCTCTAACGACAAAGGCACAAAGATGGCAGGTTATTTTTCTGCTACTTCTTTGTGCCCTTGTTTTATATTTTGTTCCGTATTATGCCTGACCTTTTATTTTGTTGAAACATAATTAGACCTGTGTCTCTCCCTCGATATACTCTTCCAAAAAGAGATTCTCTCCGTCAAACACGGCATAAGAGAAGAAGTTAATCCAGTCTCCCAAAATCAACACACGGGAGGTGGCGCTCAACATCAAATCCAGTTCAATGTGACGATGTCCGTAAATAAAGAAGTTGATATTGGGATGGCTTTTCAAGTAGTCTTTGGTATATAGTACCAAGTGTTCCTTGTTTTCTCCCATATAATCCGGTTCCTTTCCGTCCGCCCGTTTTTGTCGGCTGTGCTTAGCCCATGTTAAACCCAATTCAACACTCCAGCGGGGATGAATAGCAGAAAACATCGTTTGCAAAGTTTTGCTGTGGAACATCGAACGAAGTAGCTTGAACTTCTTATCCGGATCACCCAAGCCGTCACCATGAGCAAGATAAAACTCCTTTCCGTAGATTTCAGTAGTCAATGGTTCGCGATGCATGATGACACCACACTCTTTGGTGAGATAGTCTCCACACCAGATGTCATGATTACCTATAAAAAAATGCACCTCTACACCCATATCTGTTAGTTCGGAGAGCTTCCCCAAGAAACGGGTGTACCCCTTAGGAACTACCAGCCGGAATTCATACCAGAAGTCGAACATATCTCCCAGTAGATAAATGGCGGAAGCCTTATGCTTTATACTATCGAGGAAGTTCACCAAACGCCGTTCTTGAGTACGCCCGTGCTCAATAGCACGAGAACCAAGATGTGCATCGGAAAGAAAATAAATGTTCTTCATTTAATTACCAGTTACGAGATCTAATAACGAATTACAACTTATAAAATCAGAGCACTGCCTGACATAGAACGATTAAAGAAAACCTAATTCCAATTTGGCTTCTTCACTCATCATGTCTTTATCCCATTCAGGTTCGAAGACCAGATTGATGGTGGCGGAATTCACTCCTTCTACTGACTCCACTTTTTGGCGAATATCCTCCATAATAAAATCAGCAGCCGGACAATTGGGAGCTGTCAGCGTCATATCGAGTGCCGCTTCTCCACTATCGGAGACGTCAATCTTATAAATCAGTCCAAGATCGTATACATTGACCGGAATCTCCGGATCGTACACTGTCTTTAGCATAGCTACAATCTTCTCTTCTATTTCAATTTTTTCCATACGTCCTTATTTATTATGTATCGCAAAGATAGAGATAAAAAATGAAACATAAAAAATTAGGCACGGAATGCGTATCCCGTGCCTAAAGAATATATCATTTACTCTCTATCTCCGGTTACTAAAAAACACACCGGAACAGTAAATTGTTGTAATGAGTAGTCTTAATCTACTTTCTCACCGAAATCTGTCTGTTGTTGCTCCACTTCTTTCAGTTTTAATTCATTCAGTTCACGACGGCGGCGTTCCAACTCCAGTTCAGCATCACTCTTCTTGTCCATGGAGAACGATTCGGATGGCTTAGGCAGCGCTTCTTCTTTCTTATCAAATATCAATGGATACATTGGAACGGAAGATGTTAGTTCCAGTTCACCGCTTACAGGCATCTGTGATCCCTCAAACAAAACACTGGCTCTTACCTTAATCTTTCCGGGAGTCGTGGTCGACTGGATCAATACGGGAGCACTGCCCCATTTCACCGGAGCAGGATTTGCCAAGACATTAGCTCCGCCCAAAATACGTCCCTCTCCTTCTACAAAGAACTTGATATAATAATTATTCAAACGCTTTACATTTCCATTCTTATCCGTGATTTCTGCCACAACAGTAACAAAATCAGATCCATCAGCACGCAGTCCGATTCCTTCGTTGTCTACTCTCAAACGAATCTGTTCTGCACGGCGGGCGGGCATTACTTTATGTGTAGCCACCACCTTGCCATCCATCAGTCCTTCTGCCAGGAAATAGACGTCCGCATCATGCTTTTCACGAGTCATCTTCTTATCAACCATAAAGTCAAATATCCCGGGGAAAGTTATTACCGGAGAAGGCATTCCTTTTCGTGTCTTGTCTTTTTTATAGGTATAAGTTTGCCCATCTTTATTCACAGTCAAACGAACTTCATCGCAGTTGGAATACACCGTTACATCTCTGCTTGAGAACGGTGTCATCTCGTGAGCGATATAAACCATCGGTCCGCTTTCTGCCAAACTCTCGGAAACGACAGCCGGACGTTGCGCCTTAAACATATAATAAGAATACTTAGGCTGACGGAATACATCCATCAATCCACCATAGAACGGGTCCGGGTGGTATCCCCGCTGATGATCGAACGAATGCCACAAGCATCCGCCCACATGCCAGGGAGACTCTTTATACAAACCATCATAGCAAATGTAATTATAATAAGGAGAAGCGTAATGAGCAGCCTGTATAAGCATGGGCTGTTCTCCCCAGTTACGGGCTGTGCGACTTGGAGAATTGTGCGAACTCCAATCATCGACATTATCTCCCCACTCGCGTGTAAAGTAAGTTATTTTAGGATCACGTTTTGAAAGATCCATCGGATGGGTAAACTGCACCGGAAAATATTGCGAGCCCTTGGCTTGCACATCACAACCGGAATAGCAGGATGGATAAGGATATTCCTCATCAACAATCCCTTTCACACGCCCGGCAAAATCTTCCGGATACCATGTCTCATTCAAGATTGGTTCCCACAGCCATACACAAGGATGGTTACGGTCACGGCGAACCATATTACGTATATCATTATAAACCCGTTTGGCAAAAATGGGTTCGTCATTCCAGAATTGCCATCCCGGAGTATTCACGATAACAAACAGGCCAAGTTCATCACAGGCATCCATAAAAGCCGGGTCTTGCGGACAATGTGCATTACGGATTACTTCCAGCCCCAAATCTTTCAGTTTCTTGGCATCACGCCAGTGAATACTATTGGCAACCGCATTTCCTACAACTGCAAAATCCTGATGCCGATTAGCTCCCATCAAAGGTTTACCATAAGGTTTTCCATTCAGCCAGAAGCCATCTTTTCCCTTAAATTCGATACTACGGATACCGACGCGACGACGATAACCGTCTACTACATTTCCATTCTTATCATAAATACGTACACACAGATTATACAGATAAGGTGATTCAGGAGTCCATAAATGCGGCTGCTCTACTTTCATCTTTCCATTATGACTTGTCGCAGTCCCTTTACGGATATTCAGTTTCACATCTGACGATGCCACTTCTTTTCCTTCACGGTCTACTAAAGAATAGGAAATTTTTCCTGCAAAGCCCTGTTTGTCTTCATTACGTATATGCGCTTTCAAGAGAATATCTGCCGATTGCTCCGATACACGATCTGTGGCAATAAACAGTCCGCCTCCTGCTATTTCGTTCTCGTAATTCGGATCCGTGATAAACACATAATTATGTGCAATCAGCCAGCAATCCCGATAAATGCCTCCCAAATAGGCATAATCTAACACATCTTGTGGTTTTCCAGGCGCATAGGTCGGATCGTCGCTATTATCAGCCCACACCGCAATCACATTGTCCTCTCCCCACTTTAATGCATCAGTCACATCTACCGATACGGGAAGATAGCCTCCAAAGTGCTCTGCCAATAATTTACCGTTTACATAAATCTTACTTTTACCCATAATGGCTTCAAAGTGCAGAAACAGTTTCTTTCCTTTCAATGCTTCGGATGGAGTAAAGTGTTTACGATACCATACTTCCCCCTGATAATTGATGCAACCACTAGCCTCAGTAGGAAGATACTCGATACCATTAGGTAAAGACACCACCTGCTAGGTTTTGTCGTCAAATTCTTTTGCTTCGGCACCCACCACACTTCCTTTATAAAAGCGCCAGGCAGGATTCATCGAGTACACATCACGCCCGGTATCCGGTAACCGGAAGAAACCGGCTGTTGAAAATTCCGGCTCATGGGCATAACCCATAAAAAACAGAGATAAAAGCAGTAAGCTAACAAAGATTCGTCTCATATAAAGTTTTATTTTATAATGAATGTCATGTTGTCTGTCGCAATCAACCCAAAGATGTCTTCGACATACAAAGATAGTATATTCCAGATACGAATCCCCCTATTTGTCCTCTTCATATACAAAACAAGGATAAATAAGGGGATTCAAACTAATACCTGTCAGTTATTATTCATCCGGTTGAATGAGTAAAGGTACTCTGGCACTATCGGTTCCTGTATTTTCAACATACTTGTAACCAGAGCCAGCTACCGCTTGATTCATGGATGCTATTTTGTCAATAAGGGCAGCAGCATCGCTTACCTTAGTTGAAGTTGGTAAGTTTCCACCCGGATTCGAAACTCCGTCGGACATAAAATAACATTCGTTTGCTGTCACTGATCCCGTTGATATTCCACAAATGGTAACAGAAGCAGTGCCAGAAAGCACAGAAGTTGAATAACATCCTGTCAAAGTTCCACCATTTTTCACCAAACCACCAATATTTCCGGACGCTTTGGCCACTATTTCACCAGCAGCAAACGAAGCGGTTACAGGTCCTTCGTTTCCTCCCACCAGACCACCGGCATTCACAGCTGTAAATGCAGTAATAGTCATCAAAGAATAACAGCCAGTTATGGTTCCCTGAACATTCCAACCCACAAGTCCTCCGATGGCACCTTCACCATTACCTCTATATACAAAGGATACCTCCTTGTCAATCGAAGAACCTTGTATTTGTGCCTTAGACCACCATCCGTTCACACCTGCCAATCCACCGGCATTTACTTTACCACCGGCAACAGTCAGTACCACATTACCTTTTACCTTACAATCCTTTATCATTGACGCACCAGTCTGATTATGTCCGGTAATAGCCCCTAACTTAGCATCTGCTCCATTGACAGTCAACGCTCCTCCATCAATGACGCAATTCTAAATCGTTCCGGTATTTATTGCTGCAAATGCTCCAGCTGCGCCTGACACTTGTTTCACTGTTACATCTTTAAGAGTTAAATTTTTAATGATACCATTATTAGTTATAAACAAACCGGCATCGTTTCCTGTTGCTTCAATTGTAAGACCGGAAATAGTCTTGCCATTGCCGTCCAATATACCTTTAAACTCCGTAACCGGTACCCATGCCTCTTTAGTCGACATATCAAGATCAGCATCTAATGTAATTACCGTAGCAGCATTCGTCATAACAGTCGGTTCAATTGCCAAATTTATCAACCCGTCTTCTTTCTTGACTAAATACTTACCCGCTTCAGTCTCCTCATATCCCAAGTCTGCCACCAGCATAAATGATATACCATATCGCTTTCCAGCCACATATTTATATTCATCTCCTGCTACCACCGATTCGGCATTATAAAGTTCACTGATCTTTCCTTTTTTCTCTATTGTTTCCGTAGAGGAAGAATCTCCCACTTTTTCTATCGTAGCAGTAAAGGTTAATTCTGTATCCTTTGTCATGTCTGCCATCGGGAAGAAACTCAAATAACCGTATGCAACTTCATTCTTTGCCATGTCCAAACTTGTCATAGACAAAGTCAGACTATTACTTTTATCACCATACGTTTTCTCTTCTCCCGAAACTGTCAACGTTTTTGGGAAAATAGCAGCATCAGCCGAAACAACCACCTTTGTCACTTTATAGGCATCCGGTCTTCGATTGGTGAATTTAAACTGATAAAGAGCTGTCAAATGTTCAAACTTAAGATTGGTGACGGTAGTCCCATTCACCGTGCCTTTAGCAAGCATGTGCATCGTATTCTGCAGCTCTGCTTTTTGGGCACTTTGCGTAGCATCTCCCAACGTAAAAGTGAAAACATTCCCTGAAGTCGGAACATCTTTTTTCGGATAGATTCCCCAAACAGTAGCTCCCTCTTCAAAGTTACCATTCCCTGCAAATTCCACATTTCCAGACGGTTCACTCTCATCATAATTTATGGTTGTGAAATCATAGCCATTTGTTCCATTCCAAAGTGTAACCTTATCATCGGCATTCCACATAAAGGAACTACCGTCATCTTGTACGTTGGCACGTGTAGACGATTCTTTGTCCGTATTTTCATACCCCCGGATAGAAGCAACAGCCACATAAGTCTGTGATTCTCCCCGTTGCAGTTCATCCCCACCTTCAATGAAAACATCTTCTTTACAAGAGCTTAGGGTGGCTGCACTTAGCAGCCCAATCCCTAATAAAGAATAGATTTTATTCATGATTTATTTTTTTCTGTTATCAGTTATTTAAATATCACCACCATCTCCAAAATCTGATCCACCGAAGCCAGGTTCTTTCACAGCCCCCTGTAGAATCAACGGACAGTATATATTAGTTCCGGCATCCTCATTCACTTTAAAGCTAAAACCAAATTCTGGATCCTTGGCTTCTATTGCCAAATTCATCTGACGTTTCTTATCCTTGAGTTGAGTAGCTGTTACCTTACTAATTCCATTTACAGATCCGCTTCCTACAGGATTAGTCACCGTCTCGCCTACGAAATAACACTGGTTGATTCCTGTTGAATTCGAAGCGACGAAAGCTCCCAATTTATTACTTCCAGCATTATTAGTCACATTTATCTGCGTGGTCGAGTAGCAAGCCGTCACAGTAGCATCAGCATTATTAATGGTATTCTGTGCAATGAAACCGCCAGTATTATTATAGATAGTTCCACTAATTGAACCGGCTACATAACAGGCCAGAACCGTACCGTTACTATTAGCCCCTATAAGTCCTCCTACTTGTCCGGAACAAGAAACCTCAAGTTTGGCTAATGAGTAACAACCTTTGACTTTACCGGAGTTGTTCCAGCCAACAAGTCCGCCGACACAGGATGCACCACTAGAGTTACTAGGATGCTTGATTGTTACATCTGCACCGACATACGAATTTATAATAAGAGCCGTTCCATTAAAATGCTCACCAACCAAGCCACCATAATTAGAATTACCAGCACCACTCAAATTAAGGTTAATAGTTCCACTGATAACTTGACAACCTTCTATTCTTCCTTCGGAGTTTCGACCGATCAAACCACCAAAAACTACCGGTTTTATAACGGTTGCAGTCACTCCCTTGACTGTACAATTCTGAATGACACTCGTTGAACTTTCGGCAGCCAATGATCCTGCTCCCTCTGTGATATCAGCAGAGAAACTTACATTTTCCAAAGTCAAATTCCGGATAGTTCCCGTATTGGTAGCTATAAAACCTTTATTAGCTATTTGCAAATTGCGGATGGTAACACCATTACCTTCAAATACACCTCCAAACGCACTAATAGGTTCCCAAAGTTCATTACCCATATCAATCACTTTTATTCCATCCCCTGCCGGTTCATCGATATATTCTTTTTCTAAAGTAACAGTTGCCTTACGGTATTCATCCGCAATTTTATTCCATCCGAATAATCCAGTCTTATTATAGATATGAATATTTCCATCATCATCGATCATATAGCCCTCATCAGGAATTCTGAAACGATAATCTACCTCAAAATCCATTTTATAATGCTTGCCGGCTGCAAACTGATTGGCAGTAGCATCCATATCAAGTCCGATGTTATCCTCCAAATCTTTGACTTTTACTTTTTTCAGCAGGATAATATCCTGTTCCACTTCATTATTCAAAACGCTTACTGTAATATTCAGTTCGGTCGTACTTTTCATCAACCGGGTATCACCATAGGTTGTAGGTAATATATTCAAATACCCGTTTAATGTTTCATTCTGCGCCAATGCTTGTCCACTCATGTCAAGTGTCAGTTTGTTACGCATACCTGAAAGACTCTGTACCACTCCGTCTTCGTCGATCTTCAACTCTGCGGGAAATACATCATCATCACTCTCCAGCGTAATATAGCGAATCTTCAGTTCCCGGTCCGACGTGTTTTTCAAACCAAACTGTATCAATGCAGTCAATGGTGAAAACGTTAATGCAGGAATCTTATTATCAGTCACATCCCCGGTGGCAACCATATAGGTAGTGGCTGCCAGTTCTGCTGTTTTTCCAGTCTGAGTAAATGTCTCCGGCATAGAAAAGGTAGCCAGGTCATTAAATGTTTTTGCTTCTTTCCGTGGAAATACCGCAATCAGCTTATGGCCATTTTCTACAGCAGCTTTTCCTGTGAATTCAGCAGATTTGTCAGGTTGGTTGTCATTATACCCCGGGGTGATAGAGAAATCATAGCCGGCTCCGAAGTTGCGATTCCATAATGTAACAGCATCTCCTTTATTCCATGTATACACTCCATTCTGCAAATTGCTGCGACCCAAAGGGGCGGACTGTTTAATAGAAGCTATAAATGAATAATCAGTCAGATTCTTGTCGGTTTCGTTCCCTTCACCGTTATTTTCATTCACCATCTTGTCCTCTTCGCAAGAGGTTAGTGCCATTGCGCCCAGCAGTGCAACGCTCAATAAGTGATAAACCTTTTTCATAACTATATAAAAGTTTGTTCGATTAAATATCTTTATTTCAACAACCATTAATACATTGGTTTGTTACGCGTTGGAGTACCACTTCCAAAATAGTCGTAGGTTGGCTTCTTATAGAAACGTATCCAGTCGATTTCCATACGTGGCGTATCATTGCTAGACTTACTTTCCTGATAAGAAATATGCTTAAAGTCGTTTGCCCAACTACCATCTTTAGCAGCCTGTTCTGCCGCAGCGTCACCAAGCGCCCATTCATTACATCCGGCAAATGTCAATAGTAAATGTAACCCTTCCGTATTGTATTTGTCCGTAAACGGCCAATGTGTAGACGAGTTCCATGAAGCCGTTCCATTAGCTATTCCGGTATAGCTGCCGTCAGTCCTCATGCGTACATTCTCTTTACCATTAATACCTAAAGCAATCTCGTTATTATCTCTCCATTCCATCCAATAGATATCGAATTCATCCATATCCGATATTATCAACTGTCCTGAAGACGGTTTATACTTATCACCGGATGAAGTGGATATATCATTCCAGTGGAAAGTCTGCCAAGCGCCATTCGGATTCGCATTGGTAGCCGGATTTTCCAGAAGATCAACCTCACCATAGGTAGACCATTGCACACCTCTGATATTTCCTTGGAACCAGACTGCCGAGTTGAAAGAGTGTTTCTTTCCACGCACACGGATTCTAACTTCCACACGAGTGCCCGGCAAAATGCGTACATTGCTGGATTCCCAAGAATCAGCACCCGTAGGCACACCATCAAACTTACTTGCATAGAGGGAGGAAACTCCAAAATCTCTTGTTCCCGTAATTTCCCCTGTCACACTGATTCCCGGATCATACGCACACCACATTTTCAAATATCCATCTTGAGTCATCGTTGCATATTTCTCATTTACAACCGCTTGTACTTTCTGTGTGTTAGCCACATTCTGTGCCGCCATAAAACGTGGAGGACGATTACCATACTGATTGGGGAGTCCGGTACCTTCTGTCAAAGCATCAATCGGATGGAACTCATAAGAATTCAGGAATGTCCATCCTTCAGCAGCTAACGCTTCATTCGGATGCGGATCACCCTCCTTTATCAATAGTGCTGACGCAGCTCTGACCTCATCCCATTTTTCTACAGCCTTTTTATTGCTGGCTGATACAAATATCTGATCCGGATCTGTATAAACCCATTGCTCATTGGTTAACTCGGTGCCCGGAGTCAAACCTGCATCCGTATCAGTAACCTTAATTTCCAACTCGTCCCCATATACCGGATGAATTTCAGAATCGGTAGCAAAAGACATAGACACAGAAGTGAAAGTATTCGGTCCTTTCTCTCCTTTCACCCATATAAGTTCAGATTCAGCTGTTTTATACCCGGCTTTCACCACCAATTCGCTCGGCAGATTCTCATATTTATCCGCATCTTCACCCGCATCAATATGAACGACTACATCTTCCTTAGCTGACGCTCCTACCGTAGCGACCAGAATAAATGAGCCATACTCTTTCACCGTATTGTCCGAATTGTTCTTCAATGACAAGATGGTGTAGTGTTTATCAGATACCACAATCGGACGTTCAGCCGCATTGTTCTTGTATCCTCTGACATAAGCGGTGATAGTACCCGATATAGGATATTTAGCCAGATCGTTCTTTACCTTAAATTCGGTAAATCCCTGTTTCTCACCTTTCTTCATAAAAAGATGACCAGCAAAGCCTTCAAAGACATCAGATACAGGGACATCCTTTCCTTCTACATTCTTACCTGCAAAAGTCAGAACAACGTCTATATCTTCTTCGAGTGCCAACTGATTGTCTTGCTGATCTACCTTCACAGTAAAGGTCACATTATCTCCGATAGCAGCACTTTGAGTACTGATTTCGGCCACCAGATTCCGGGCTTCTCCGATAGAGATAACCGTCTCGGTGTCATTACAGCCTGTCATTACAAGGATAAACAGGCAAATTGGTAATAATCTATAGAAATATTTCTTCATAATCTATCCTATTATATCATTATTAATGATTACCATTTCGGGTTTTGTTTCAACTTTTTGTTCAATTCCAATTCTGAAGGAGGGATCGGTAACAGATAATCCCTATCTGCATGGAATTGATATCCGCTTGGCAGAGTCCCGGCCATCGGATCCGCCCATTTGTTATCATCAAGGGTCAGACGCTCTCTGATTCTTTTCTGATTATCCGGACTGTAAGATTTGAATAAAATAGATTCATCACCTACATAAGCACCTTTACCACGCTTTCCGACAATCAGTTTATCGGCTTTCCAACGCATGAGATCATCCAGCCGGAAACCTTGCAAAGCAAGTTCAGAACGGCGTTCACGACGGATTTCCTGTAAAACAGGAGTCAATGTATAACCGAAATCGGTGAAATTAGCATCCTTTGCCGGTGCCAGATATTTCACTCCTGCACGTTCACGAAGCGCTTTCAATGTCTTATTCGCTATATCATCGCTCCACATTTCCAGTTCAGCAGCAGCTTCTGCATAAGCCAAAAGACCTTCGGCATAACGAATAATAGGTAAAGCAGTCTCACCATTACCACTTACAAAGGTGGTATCTATTCCCAAACGGATGTGATAACCCGTCAAAGAACGTGTGTTTCCATCTCCTGCCAATTTAGGAGGACTAATAGTATTCTTCTTCTCATCCGTATATTCTTCCAGATGCATTGGGGTCGCAGTAGTGGCAGAAGCAAATTTGGCACCTTCATTCATCACCGTTTGAATCAATCTAGGGTCACGGCCTTCAAATGTTTCCTTAAAATCCTTAAATTTCTCATTTGTCGGATCAATAAATGTTCCATCGGCATTCAGATAATTATCCACCAGGCTTTGAGTAATTCCGGCAGCTCCTTCCGAGTCGACAACACCTGCCTTCAGATTACCGTTGACATCATGAAAGACTCCTTCATCACTCGAATATTTCCTCCACAATAGCACTTCGCCCATTCCTGACAAATCTTTGCTATTGAACAATGCCGCAAAAGCATCTCCCGGATTTTGCCCGGTTTTATACAGATCAATGCCACAACCGAACAGTTCATTTCCCCAGTTAATAACTTCACCCAAGAAATAATTTGATTCGTTAGTGGAAGATGCAAAATCATCGCTGCTGTGATACTTTTCCCAAGTTCCTTCATACAACGCCACATTCATTGCCAAAACCATGGCAGCTTCTTTATTGATACGAATTCCGGAATATTTACCGCGCGAATGCAACAGATTCTTCGCCTCAACCAAATCACTCAAAATAAATCGGGCTACCTCATTACGTGTCTTTGCGGGAATCTGTAATCCTGCGATTGTCGCATTCTCATCCCAAAAAGCATCCATTACCGGAATAGAACCGAATTTCTTCAATAAATCGAAATGCCAATAGGCACGTAAAAAGTAAGCCTCCCCTTTCAACGACAGTACATCTTCGTTTTCCTGTGCTTCGGGTACTTTATAATTATGGAAAAAATAGTTCACTTTACGCAGGTTCTGATAACCAGTCTGCCAATCGGAAGCTCCGCTAAACTGGTTATTCTGTCCATGCAAACGGGCATCATACTTTTCTGCAATAATATTGTCACTATTCTTTTCTTCACTGCGAACTCCCAAACCGAACTTACTAAAAGACGGCAACGTCATATATAGTCCGTTAATATAGTTTTCAACCTGTATGGCACCTGTCAGAAAATTACCGGCTTCCGGCTTGGTTATCGGTTCTCTATCCAGAAAATCTGAACAGGATGAAAATGGTAATATTGAAGCGGCTACAAAAGCCATTATATATATTCTTTTCATATCTTATGGTTTAAAAGGTAAATTCAATACCAAATACGTAGTTTTTATTCAACGGATATACCTTTCCGTTACCATTTTGCTTCATTGGGGAAGTCAATCCCGGAGCAGTTTCGTTACTACCCCCAGCCCATGTATTTACCTGATTCAAGGTTTCAGGATCGAATACGTCCGGCAAATTGTCAATCGTGAAGAGATTATCACAAGTGAAATACACTTTCAAGTTCTCCAATCCCATCTTCTTAACCAGTTTAGGCTGGAAGTTATAAGAAATCATCAAGTTTTTGAGTCGCATATAAGCTGCGTTCAATAAATAACGTGAAGTGTTGTAACCTACGTTCGCATTATATTCAGGACTGTCGGGTTTTGTCAGACGCGGCAGGTAAGCCCCCGGGTTGTACACATTATAATAATCCAAATGTTCTTTAAAGAAGTTGGAATCACCGCTAAACAGATAAGTACTTGCAGCCATCGGGAAATCACGTTTCATGACTCCCTGGAACAATGCGGAAACTTCAAAACCTTTATAACCGGCATGTAAGTTCAGACCGAAGGAGTAACGAGGAGTCGTATTACCGATAATTTTCAAATCACCGTGATCTTTCAATGTACCCGAACCCGGATCAATTTTACCATCACCGTTCGAATCGATATATTTCAAATCACCACGTTGCCAATCCTTATTCGGTTTGAAGAAAGACATGTCTACTCCTCTCAGATATTCATCCACTTCCTGGTTGGTGAGAAACAGATCATTTGCTTCATATCCCCAGATTTCACCTAAATCCATTCCCTGGTAATAACCTTTGTTACGAACCAGACCGGTGTGGTTGTTATAAATCAATCCTTCCGGATTATTGTATTTGGTTACCACTGCTTTGTAGTCAAAGATATTGAAACCGATTCCATAACTGAAACCATTCTTCAGCTGGTCAGACCAGTTAACCGACAATTCCCATCCACGGTTACGTAGTGTTGCATTATTTACTTTAGCACGTTGGTCAACAGCAATACCGCCAATATCAGGAATTGCTTCAGCCGGGCCAATCATGTCTTTGGTCGTACGTTGGTAAATATCCGCCGTAATCGTCAAACGATTGTTAAGCAAAGTCAGGTCGAAACCTAAGTTGGCATTATCCACTTTTTCCCATGTAATGTACGGGCTTACCATAGAAGGTGTTAAAGCGACTGTACCACGTACCGGAGTAGCCGAAGTGACACCGGAAAGCAACCATGCATTTGAATAGTCCGGTCTCAATGTCATGAAGTTCAGATAATCATATAGTCCGGCTCCATTCTGATTGCCTAAACGTCCGTAAGACAAACGCACTTTCAACTGTGAAACAGGCAAGCTCCATTGCTTGAAGTAGTCGGTACGGGCAATGTCATAACCGGCAGAGAAAGAAGGGAAAAATCCCCAACGATTGCCGGAAGCGAAACGTGACGAACCATCATAACGTCCGCTAAATTCCAGAAAATAGACATTCTGGTAGTTCCAGTTCAAACGGGTATAGAATCCCATGGTTGCCCAATGGTCACGCGCTTCACTATTATAGGCTTTTCCGTTTGCATTGTCAAAAGAGAATGTATCATCGCTCATCACTCCGTCTTTATACGCATACATGCTTGAGTTTTGCTGCACTTCCATCTGGAAACCGGCCATTGCCTTAAAGAAATGGTCACCCCATTGATTCGTATATGAAGACGACACACTGGGAGACAAATAATAGTTGAATTGATTTCCACGAGTCATTGATCCCCACAAAGAATTCGAATATTCGATACCGGGATAAGAATATCCCTGCCGGGGAGCGGTAACATTCTCTATGGTTCCGTCGGGCCGTGTGGTACGGGGCTGCTTCTGCAAGAATTCATCATTCTGCACATCAAAACGAACTTTCATCTCTCCGATAATGTCCCAGCCTTTCAGAGGCGTAACAGTAGCTGCAAAAGTCATGGCATCAGAAATGCGGTTCTGCGAATAGCCCACATTGTCCAGATACAAAGCTTCATTCCATGAAGGAAGATTATAAAGCCCGGAAATAGGAACTTCAGTCACCATATTAGGCTGCGAACGAGCTATCTGATGATAAAGAATAGACATATCGGGGAGCGGGCGGGAAATCAGATTCAACGTGATATTGTTATTGAAGTTAAACTTCAACCAGTCATTCGGCTTGATCTGAAATTTGGTATTCACGTTGTATTTATCCAGAGAGTCTTCTACACGATCCAGCAAACCACCCTGGTAAGTATAACCCAGACCGACATAATAAGTCACTTTGTCCGATCCACCGGAGATACTTAGATTGTGTGAATGACGCAAAGATTTGTTTTTATAGAAATAATCAAACCAGTCGGTATTGGCATACTGCGATTCACCGCCACGCCAACCGGTATTCTCCTGATTGGCGGTAATACCGGGCAGACCTTCACCATAGGGGTTCTGCAAAAACTGATTCATCAAATCAATAGTCTCCTGTGAGAAGTATGGAGACTCACCAATTGCCGAACGGTACGCATTTTTATAATTGGCAAACTCTACAGAGTTCATCATCTCGGGCATGTTGATAGGTGCACTCATACCCACAGAACCGCGATAAGTCACCCGGGCTTTATCCTGTTTACCGCTCTTGGTCGTTACTAACACCACACCATACGCAGCACGAGCACCATACACGGCTGCTGCAGAAGCATCTTTCAATACACTGATACTTTCTATATCGGCAGGATTTACATTCTGCAAGCTCTGTTCCACACCATCCACCAATACATAAGGCTCTCCACCATTAATAGAACCGATACCGCGAATATTAAATTTGATTTCTCCGCCAACTTCACCACCGGTACCGCTTTCAGAAGCATCCGAAGCAAAGTTCAAACCAGCCACATTACCTTGTAAGGCGCTGGTTACATCCGTCACAAGACGGGTAGCGATTGCATCCGCATTAACTGTTGCTACAGCCGCTGTAATAGTATTACGTTTCTGTGTTCCCATACCGACTACCACCACTTCATCTAAAGTTTTGGAGTCTTCCTTCATCACGAACCGATTTCCTGTTAGCTTAGTGATTTTCACTTCCAAAGGAGCATAGCCCACATAGTTGACAGTTATCGTTGTACCTACTTTACCGTTAATTTTAAAGTTTCCATCCAAATCGGTAATGGTACCATCAGTAGAACCTTTCACCATAACGGTTGCTCCGATTACGGACTCGCCACGTTCGTCTACCACCTTACCAGTGATAGTGCCCTGTTGAGCAAAGAGCTCCACAGGGAAGAACAGTAAAAGCATTGAAAAGAGACACACCAGTTGCATCCTAATCTGCATTTTCTTCATAACATTATATTAAAGTTAATACTAAAAGTTTTTTTGAGTTCCATTTGCCAATAGCCCACACTATCCGGCATTGAAATACACCACAAAAATAGATTGATTGGCAGAATGGCGAGTTCATAAAATCGCCAAAATGTTTCCAAAAACATCCATATTCCGTTTTTGAACGTCTTTGTGGCGGTTTTTGGAAATATTTCTTTTGTTTTAGCGGAATTAATCATACTTTTGTTTCACTAATCTCCCCTTAATAATCTTGACTGATGAAAAAAAGTATTTGGATAAAACACTTTTTCTGCTTACTGGCTTTTCTTATCGTAGGCACATTTCCAGCAATAAGTATAGGTAACCATTACGACTTTAAACTGATTGGTTCCCCAAACGGAATGCCGTCTATCATCAGCTGTATCTATACCGAACAAAAGGGATTCATCTGGATCGGTACTCCGACAGGACTAATCAGATTTGATGGAACGGAACTCAAAAAGTACACCGCACAACCTGATAATGAAAATTCCCTGCCTAACGACAGTATCCTGCAAATTATTGAAGATAATCAGCAGACAACCTGGATACTGACCACCACAGGAATCGCCCGTTATTCTCTTATTCACGACAACTTCTTTATCCCCAAACTAAATAATCAGCCCATCATTGCCAAATCGATCTGCAAAATAGCAGACGGGCTTCTGTTCGGAGGGATCAACAAGATATATAAATATTCTTATGCCACCAACACGATTTCTCTCATACGGGAATTCAAGACCGACGAGCCGTTCATTATACGATCCATACAAATGTGGAAACCCGATACCATATTGTGTCTAAGCTGGCAACAGGGAATACTGCAAATGAACCTCAAGAATTTCGAGATAACCCCATTTCCTTTCCAATACGGGAACGACAACGTAGGAATCATCATAGACTCCCAACAAAGAATATGGCTGTCAACCTACAACAATGGCGTCAAGTGTTTCTCCGCCCAGGGAAAATTGATAGCCAGCTATACCACTCAAAACTCCCGTTTGAGCAGTGACATCGTATTGTGCATGACCGAATTCAAACAAAAAATATGGATGGGAACAGACGGGGGAGGTATCAATATCCTCGATCCCACAACCGGCAATATTACCGTACTCGAACATATCTCCGGAGATAATCATTCCCTTCCCACAAATACCAGGGTCGACGCATTATATTTTTTACTATCTTACAACTTGTATTTTATTTTTATATTATTGACTATTAGTGTATCATCTATTGTATATGTCGATTATTTTCCTTATCTTTATAAGATATTATAAAACATAAACTAACATGAAAATTGGCATA
>OOCP01000870.1_pt1 | contig 35198 bp, 34 predicted proteins | sample 1671511 | NCBI WGS metagenome assembly OOCP01 (sample SAMN06348164, study PRJEB24527) | human gut metagenome | biome: human gut; feature: ankylosing spondylitis patient; material: feces | host: Homo sapiens | place: China | collected 2015-10 | reverse complement strand
TTCTCGGTGTCCGGCAGCTCGTCGGTCTCGGCTTCCAGCCAGTCCCGCCATTCGTCCCAGCAGCTTTTGCCGATGTTCGTTTCCAGCAGCACCTGCTTTTTGTCTCCGCGCGGGATGCCCGGCATCCGGGAAAGGCGGGAAGGATTGCGGTTCTGCTGGTCGATGGTCAGGCCGTTCTTCTGACAGGCGGCGTAGAGGTAATCCACCCGCTTGCGGTACTCGGTATAGTCCGGGGCATCCACCTTGACGATGGCATGGACGCTCTTGCCGCCGGAGTAGACGAGGGCCGCGCAGGGCAGTTCCAGCTGCCGGATGATGGCCTGCTGCTTGCCCAGCTCCATGTTGTCGCACTCCACAAGGGCGTAGCGATAAGCGGTGATGTTGGCGTCCTTGCGGCCGGTGCCGTCCACGGGGTTGAAGCAGATCCACGCACCTACCTCCGGGTCGCAGTCGCCCACCACCTTGCCCAGGTCCCCGCCGCATTGGTCCAGCTCGGCAAGGAGCTGCCCGGCGGTGCGGTCCCAGCAGCCCCTTGTGGGGCGGCGGCGGTCGTCCGCCATGAAGCTCTCGGTAACATAAGCCACATACTCGTCCGCCTCGAACAGGGCTCGCAGGTAGCGCTTCAGCTGGTCGGCGGGGTCCCACTGTTCCGGCAGGGCCAGCTCGTGGGCTTCCACCCAGCGCGGGTCCACCACGCGGCCCTCCGGCTGTGCGCCCGGCCCTGCGGCGATGTCGTCGTTCCAGTCCAGCGCATGGCCCGCCGGGCCGCTCCACCCGTGGGAGTAGGCCATCTGGAAGATGCTGCTCACCGTGACGGGGCTGCCCCCGCCGCCGTGGAAGCTCTCCCATTTTTTGACGCACTCGCCCTTGTGGTAGCGGCCGGCGTCTCGCGTGCTCCACTGCTCCCAGACGGTCACCGGCAGGCCGCCGTCCTTGAGGGCCATGCCCACCGCGACCCACTCGTCATAGGTCAGGGCGGACGGGCTGAGAAATTCCAGCGCTTCTTTGAGATCGTTTTCATGTTCCATGTGCGTTACCATCCAAAGTCCGTCGGCACGGCGGGCTGTGCGTCAGGCGTGAAGGTTTTGGGGTCCACACCCTTGGGCACGCCGCGCCAGCCGCCGGCTGCAATGCGGTTGATCATGCGGCTGGCCGCGTCAAAGCTCCAGCTGCCCACATGCCGGAAGCCGTAGCGTTCCAGCAGGCGGATCTGCTTGGGCGTGGTCAGGCCCTCGGTCTGGCGCTTGTGCAGCCGGTCCAGCAGCAGGGCCGCCTTGCCGGCGGATTCCACCGCATCCGGCAGGATGCCCAGCTTTTCCAGCGCGGCGGTCTGCTTGTCGCTGGGCGGACCGGCCTCCCACCCGAAGGTGGGCACATACCCGGCCAGATCTTCGGCCTGAATGCTCATTTCGTACTGCAGCGGGTCCACCAGTTTTGCCTTTTTACGGCGCTGCTCTTCCAGCTGCTTTGCAAGGGCTTCTTCCCGCTGGGCCACCACGTCCTCGCTGGCCTGTGCGGCGGCCTGCTCGATGTCCTCCGGGCAGCCGCTTTCGGCAAGGGTCTCGGTCATCTGTCGGGCCACGGCGCGGTCCTCACAGACCAGATCCGCCGGGCGGCACAGCTCATGCCGGTCGGTCATCCACAAAAAGTCGAGCAGCAGCAGGTCGGTCTTGCCCGGTGCAAGGCGGGTGCCGCGCCCCACCATCTGGCTGTACAGGCTGCGCACTTTGGTGGGCCGCAGCACCACCACGCAGTCCACGGAGGGGCAGTCCCAGCCCTCGGTGAGCAGCATGGAGTTACACAGCACATTGTATTTGCCGGCGTCGAAGTCGGCCAGCACCTCCCGGCGGTCCTCGCTCTGGCCGTTGACTTCGGCAGCCCGGAAGCCCTTGGCGTTGAGCAGATCGCGGAATTTCTGGCTCGTCCGGATGAGGGGCAGGAACACCACCGTCTTGCGGCCTTTGCAGCGCACGGCCATCTCGGCGGCGATCTGCTCCAGATACGGGTCCAGCGCGGTGCCGAGGTCGGCCACAGCGTAGTCGCCGCCGCTGAGGGTCACGGACGAGATGTCCAGCTGCAGGGGAATGGTCTGGGCCATGATCTTGCACAGATAGCCCTCCTTGATGGCGTCGGTCAGCTTGTACTCAAAGGCCAGGCTGTCGAACACCTCGCCCAGATTGCGCATGTCACCCCGGTCAGGGGTGGCGGTCACACCCAGCACCTTTGCACTCTCGAAGTAGTCCAGGATGCGGCGGTAACCGTCGGTGATGGCGTGGTGGGCCTCGTCGATGATGATGGTGCCGAAGTAATCCCGTGGGAAGCGTTCCAGCCGGGCAGTGCGCTGCAGGGTCTGCACGCTGCCCACCACGACGTTGAACCAGCTGCCCAGACAGGTGGAACCCGCCTTTTCCACCGCGCTGCCAAGGCCGGTGGCGCGGCGGAGCTTGTCGGCGGCCTGCTCCAGCAGTTCGCCCCGGTGGGCGAGGATCAGCACCCGGTCCCCGGCACGCACCTGATCGGCGGCCACCGACGCGAACACGATGGTCTTGCCGGTGCCGGTGGGCAGCACCAGCAAGGTGCGGGTGTGGCCGTTCTCCCACTCGGTGTGGATGCGGTCACGGGCCTGCTGCTGGTAGGGTCTCAGTTCCTGCCCCATCAGAATGCCCCCTGCGTCCAGCCGTGGGCAGGCGCGGCCGTGGGCTCCGGCGGCGGCAGGAAGCGGGTCACCTCGTTGCTCTGGCCGGTCTCGCCTGCGTGGGGGCCGCTCTGCTTGGTGTACTCCCGGATGCCGAGGCGGCACAGGCCCTTGCTGCCCACCACCTCGTTCCAGCGGGGGCGGAAGGTCTCGCCGCGCTTGCACTGGCCGATGCTCTCAAAGAACGCGCCCAGCAGGCCCTGGGTCTTGGTGTGCAGATACAGGCGGTGGGTGACGGTGGCGTCGCCCTTGGCCCCGCCAAACACCTTGATGGTCAGCTTTGCCATGGAGCAGGGCGGCAGCTTGGCACCGCCCTCGTAGCGGGCACGCTCCATGCCGGTGACCTCAAAGGGGTAATCCCCCTCCGGCAGCAGGACGAACTCCTGCTGTTCGTTGGTAAATTCGTCATCCCAGCCGAATGCACGGCCTTCGTTGTTCATGTCATTCATAAGTAAATTCTCCCTTCAAAAAACTCCTTCAGTCAACACCTGACGGTGCTGCCAGCTCCCTCTGAGAGGGAGCCTTATCAAAACGGTAAGTCACGGCTGTCCAGCACCATCTGCAGCACCTGGGGCCATGCGGCCACCAGACAGCCCTCTACGAAATCGGCCGGATAGTCCCGGATTGGCATATCCTCGGGGAAATAGCCCCGCTCGCCCACTACATGCTGCAGCTCTTCCGGAGTCACGTTGTTGGCGCTCATGAGCGGAGCCAGTTTTTCCGGCACGCCCAGGGCGACCAGATCCGGCGTGAGCAGGGCGGGCGGCACTTCCTCGTGAGGCGGCTGGGGCTGCGGGGCCGGGCTGGGCAGGATGTCGGCCTCTGGCTGGCTCGTCCTCTCAGTCACGGCCTGCGCCGTGCCAGCTCTCCCAGAGGGAGAGCCAGGAGCCGCCCTGTTCTCGGCGTTGCAACCGGGGATGCAGGCAGCAATGCTGGCGTACTCAAAGGGCACCTCTTCCGGCAGGTCAAAGCGGTTCTTGGCGTCCCAGCAGGGGTGATGGGTGGTGTACAGCACCCGGCGGCCGCCGCTGGCCTTGTTCTTGGCGTTGGGGCCGCTGCCAGCCTTTTCCACCACGGTCTTGTAGTTGGCGAACAGCAGCATGTCGCACCATTCCCGCAGCAGCGGGGCCACCTGCTTGGAGGTTTTCATGCTCCAGCGGTCATAGTTGCCCACGGCGTCCGGCTGCTCGAATTTGGTGATGGCCGCGTGGGCCAGCACCACCACGTTGTGCCCGGCGTTGAGCACCTCTTCCAGCGCGTCCAGCAGCTTTGCGAACTCTTCCTTAGCGTAGGTGTAGCCCTTGCCGTAGCCGAAATCTTCAATGCCGTTCACCTTGGCGCGGGCGCACACGGCCTGGATGCACAGACGCTCCGCCCAGTCGGCGGTGTCCAGCACCAGCGTGCCGCAGGGCACATTGCCCTTGCGCACCTCGGCCACCTCGTCCAGCAGCATGGCCCAGCTGGTGGGCTGGGGCAGGCGGGCCACGTTCAGGCGCTTGGTGCCGCCCTCGGTGTCGATGAACACCGGATCCGGGAAGTGGGACGCGAAGGTGCTCTTGCCAATGCCCTCCGGCCCATACAGCACGGTCTTGACCGGCGCAGCCTGCACGCCGCTTGTCACTGCATACTTGCTCATTTAAAATGCTCCTTTCGTCCAGCCTTTGCGAATTGGGGCGGGCTGGGGCTTTTCGGCGGGCGGCTCGGTGCCCTTGACCATGCCGTCCTCGATGATGATCTGGCACTCACTGCCGGTGGACACGCGGGTGGCAATGGCCTGCAGGCCCTCGGCTTCCAGCCAGGCCGCAAACTCGGTCAGGGTGGTCAGGTCCATCTGCTCCAGCTTGTCCAGCAGCACGAAACCGCAGTCCGGGTTCAGCCGCCGCACGATGGCCGTGGCCACCCGCAGCTGGTCGCTGCCGGACATGTCCCGCCAGCGCTTGCCGTTGTAAGTAAGGACGCCGTCCTCCACGCTGAGGCCCGGCAGGGGCAGGTCGGCCCCGTTCAGCAGGGCCATGCGCTCGGCACGCTTGTCCTCGATCTGGCCGGTCAGCTTGTCGTAGTCGCTGGCGTACCGGGCGGCCTCGTCCTCGGCGCGGGCCTTTTCGAGGTTGGCACGCACCTTGCGGTTGGTCTCTTCGATGTCCCGGATGGACGCTTCCAGTTCGGCGATGGATTCATCCTGCAGCTGCTCGGCGGACTTGGCCGCGTCCATGGCCTGTACAAACAGCTCAGTGTGCTTCTTGCTCACTTCCTCCCGTCGGGCGGTCAGCTCGGCGATGCGCTCATCCAGCCGGTGTATCTCGGCCATGGCCTCATCCCGCTTGCGGGTCAGCTCCTGCGCCTGCCGGCGCTTGCGCTGGTTCTCGCCGTTGCGGGCAAGGATGTCCTGTTGCTGACGGATGAGGTTGGACGCGCTGAACGGTTCGTCCGGAGCTTCCGGGTAGGAGATCAGCTCTTCGGCAAAGTGCTTTTTCTGGGCGGCCAGCTGGCCGGTGAAGGTGCGCTTGTCGTACAGGCCCTTGATCTCCAGATCTTTGACCTGCAGCTCCGACCCCACGCCGATAATGCGCAGCAGGATGTCGGCTTTTTCCTTGTCGCTGGCGTCCATGAAGCGGGGCAGGTCGAGGGCCAGCGGCTCCACAAAGGCGTTGAGCAGCTGCTGGCCGCTGCGGCGGCCCGTGGGGTCGGTGACGGTCAGGCTGGCATTTTTGCCCTTGCGCTCCACCACCACGCCGTTGGACAGTGTGACCTTGAGGTGAGCAGGAGCGATAGCACCGTCCCGCTGTGCGGCGTCCGGACGGAAACGGTCCCCGCCCAGGGCCCACGCCAGGGCGTCCAGCACGCTGGTCTTGCCCTGATTGTTGTTGCCGCCCACGAGGGTGAGCCCGGTGGGCGACGGCGCAAAGGCCACCGCCTTGATGCGCTTGACGTTTTCGGCTTCCAGAGCCGTGATCTTTACAGACATTTCGTTACCTCCCCTTGAATGCTGCCGATGGTGTGGATGATCTGGTTAGCAAGGGCTTCGCGCTGCTCCTCCGGCAGCTTGCGGAACTGCGGCTTTACCATCTGCCAGGCGTTCAGCATGGCCCGGCTGGCCAGCAGGACGCTGTCGTAAGCGTTCCGGACGTCCTGCTCTGCGTCTCCGGTGACGGCGTCCAGTTTTTCCTGCAGCTCGGCGGTCATATCTGCCGCCATCTGGTACGCTTTTTCTCCGGCCCGGCGGTCCACCTCTTCCTCGTCCACCACCGCGGTGATGGGCTGACTTTTCAGCGCGTCGTTCTCGGCCTTGAGCTTGTCGCCCCGGAGCTTGGCCGCTTCGGCCACCTGCCGGGAGCCTGCCAGCTGGTTCTCCGCGTCCTTGGCGCGGGCTTCGGCCTCTGCACGGGCCTGCTTTGCCGCCTCACACTCCCGCAGCAGCTGCCCCTTTTCTTCGTGCAGGGCGTCGTTCTGGCTGACCTCGTAGTCAAGATTTTCTTGTGCCGCCTTTGCTTCGTCCTGTGCCTTGCTCACCATGCTCCATGCTTCTTCCTCCCGGGCTTCGGCGGCGGTGGCACGGTCCTTCAGGCCGGAGATGTCGGCGTGAGCGGCCTCCAGCTGGGCGTCTTTGCTCTTGATCTGGGCCAGCAGCTCCTGCACCCGCTGGCTGTCCCCGGCGGTAGCGGTGAGCTGCTCGGCGCAGCCAGAGCGGGCAATCAGATTCAGATCTTTGCGGGTCAGCTCCGGCAGGCATTTTAATTCGTCAACAGTTGACGATTTAAAAGCGTCGCCGTTCTGCACCATCTTTGTGGCGCTGCCATGGCTCAAACCCTTGCTCTCGTACCACTTTGTCCATGTACCGCCGCCATAGCGGCCAGCCTTGGCCGTCAGGGCGTGCACCCGGGCCAGATAGATGCAGGAGATGAGATACTCGTCCTGTGCGGTGCCATAGTGCAAATCGAACTGCTGGTCAGCCTCTGCAGCCTGCCCGGACAGGTCGCCCAGGGCGGAGAAATCAAAGGTGGGGGCGGCAAGAGAGTTCATCGGGAAGGAGGTTGGGGTTTTGTCTTGCGGGGCTGAATGGGCAGGTTTCGTCATCAAGGTCGTTCCAGTCGTCAAAGGCGCACCACCAGTCGCAGAAGAAGCGTCCGAATTCTCGGACGGGGCCGCAGAATCCATCGTCGTACATTCCAGTTTCTCCTTTGCCTGAGTTGCCTTTTTGATGTCGGCCAGAACCTTTTCCATTTCCTGCTGCGGGGTCATATCCTTGCGGCTGCCGCCCGAGTTGAAGAAATGTTCAAACAATGCTGCTTTAGCTGCAATGCCCTTTTTGTTTTGAGCACAGCACAGCGTGTACTGGTAGCGGCCATTGTGGCAGTAGTCTGTGGCTCGAATCTCGCCTCGAGAAAAGTACCCAGTCAACTCACCTGATGTAAAAGTTTTCTTGACCCAGGAACTGATCTGCTCCAAAAAATCAAAATCCAGACTGACGACAGAACAGGTGCATTTGTCCTTGGTGGAGCCGATAAACCTGGAATCATAAGCAAGCGTTTTGCTCATGCGACATTCATAACCTTTGGCCTTTTGCTCTAAGCTCTTGGCCTCCTCGTTCCACTCGTAATTGCCCCACGACAGGACATAAGGACAACCATAGCATTCATGGCCCGGGCCGTACCCTTCCAGACGATTGCCGGTGTTGTCGGCATTGGTGGACTTTTTTACCCGCCGCCCACACTTGCAGATGTAGGTGCTCATACCCGCACCTCCGTGTCCTTCAGGCGGTCCAGCATTTCAGATTGCAGATCCTTGCTCAGGGGCTGCAGGGTGTTGTTCCGCCAGCCGTAGCACAGGATGGGGCCGTAGATGTTCTGGCCGCGATATGTGCGGCACAAACCTCTGCCATAAATGCCGTACACCAGCACTGCCGGCGTGCGGGGCAAAACCTTCTGTTCACAGGGGCACTGCAGACGGGCCTCGATGCCCTGCAGGGTGTCCGGCAGAGAGGTGACTTCCGGGGACTTGCCCGGCTCGATCAAAATGCCTTTCATTGTGGTTCCTCCGTTGTGTAGCCATGTTTGACGCAGAGCTTTTCCAGTTCGATGTAGGTAAGATCGTGCAAAAACCGGACGTCGTGCTGGAAATCCATGGAGCGTGCGTCCGACAAAACGCCGAGGATCTCCAGTGCCGCCAGTGCCTGGCCCAATTCTCTTGCGGGTCGGCCGAGAATCTCGGTGCGGCAGTCCTTCTGGTAGTCCGGATCTGCGATATAATATCGATCCGGGCGCAGGACTCCGTCGGCAAAGCCACGTTCCAGATTACTTGCGGCCATGGAGAGTGCTGCGGCCGCTTTGTTCAGTGCGGCCAGCTGCTCATAAATCAGGCCGGAGTGCCATTCGGGCACATTCTTGATGTACTGCAGCAGACTTTTCTGCTTTTCTGTCAGCATTTTCTTGTAAAAACCTCCAAAGTGTGTTATTCTTCGGGGTGATGGGGCTTGCAAATTCCATCACCCTTTTGGCTCGTCCGTGCTGCGAACACGGGCGGGCCTTTTTGGTTTGCGCGGTAGGCTGTCCACCTCACTGCGGGGGATGTACTCCCGCTGGATGGTGTACTTGACGTGCTGGCGGCCATCGCACAGCCAGTGGCTCACCGCGCTGGCAAAGCTGCCGGAGCTGGAATACCCCAGCCGTCGGGCGCACATTGCCGCCGTGCCGGATGCTACCAGATCTCCGGTCTTGGCATCCCAGACGGTGTACCACATGACGTTGTGGATGTAATCGCTCATGCTCCGCGCTCCTGATTCTCCGGGTACTCCGGGTTCCGGGCGTGGTTGCGGGTGATTTTGCCATAGCGGCCGCCCTTGCCCTCCCGTTCTTCACGGTCCTGCGCCAGGAAGCCCAGCTTCATGCACAGCAGCCCCAGCAGGACCAGCACCACCGCTGTGGTGAAGGTGTTGCCATTGATCGCGCCGCCCGTCTGTGCGGTGCCCTCGGCACCCATGCCCAGCACCAGACCCACACTGCCGCAGGCCACGGCCAGCCAGTGCCATACTCTTGACTTAATCTTCATCGTCGTCCTCCTCTTTCAGCGCGCGGATCGTGTTGTAGAGCAGTCCAGACGCCCAGTCCATCTGCCGCTCAAAATCGTCCGGGAAATAGCTCTTCAGAATCTGCGCGATTGCATCCACCAGAAGATTCAGCACCTCATTGGTGCCCCCCTTCAATCCTGATGGTCGATTCCTCACTGTTGATGTAAAGTTTTGCCTTCATGTTTATGCTCCTTTCTCAACCTTCGGGAAGAAATACTCTCCGATCTGCTCCTGCGGGATGTGAAGCTCCCTGCAAATGGCGGTGATCTCTTCCCAGTTCCATGTGCCGCAGCTCTCCGGCGCGGCAAAGCGCTTGCGCAGCGTGCGGGGCACGATGCCCGCCTTTGCGGCCAGCTCATCCGTGGTGATGTCCTGATCCTCGGCCAGCCGCCGGAGCTTCAGAAACTGTTTCTTTGCCATGGGTCAGTCCTCCTTTTCCTGACGGCCTTCAATGATGGCAGAGAGTGCGGCATTGAATTCGCGCTCTGCCTTCTTGGGCTCGTAGTGGCCGTTCAGCACCTGGGAAATGTATTTCGGGTTCTTTCCCAACTGTGCGGCCAGCTCTTTGCCGGTGACACCGGCGTTGTGCATTTTTCCAACAAGCTCACCTGTCCATTGTGCAGGCATACAATTCTAACCTCCTTCAGCTTAAAAACTTGACTTTGGTTAGAATTTGCGGTAAGATGATGGTGCTAACAATTATCCAGCGCAAATTCTAGCCTGAGCCATTCAGTTGATTCCGGGCTTGTTTGCTAACCGGATTCAACTGTGACACTATGATATCTGAATTTGGTTAGAAAGTCAATGAAATTTTCTGAATTTGGTTAGATTTGGCGCTCTGCACAAAAAGGGGCGTTGAAAATTGTGTTTTATGACGTATACAGTGAACTGTGCCAAGAAAAGGGCGTGAGCTGCAGCCGTGCCGCAAAAGAAATTGGTTTGAGCAACTCGACCGTCACGAAATGGAAGAATACAGGGGCTGTTCCTTCTGGCGATACCCTCGCGAAGGTTGCGGCCTACTTCGGAGTGTCGGTGAATGACCTGATTGGCGAACAAAAAAGCCCCGCCGGGCGTACCGGTGGGGTTTCGGAGGATGATATTAAGTTTGCTCTCTTTGGCGGCGGCCCCGTGACAGATGCCCAGTATGAAGAGGTCAAGCAGTTTGTCCGGTTCATAAAGGAGCGGGATGCAAATGGGAACAAGGGCTGACTTTTATAAAGTTGCGGCCGAAAATCATGTGGAAGTCTTGCGCTATCCAATGCCGATCATTGGCAGCATGTCAACGGAAGTCAATGGGGCGTGTTATATCGGGCTGGACAACTCCAAACCCTGCACCTATGCAGAAGAGCAGGCACGCATCGGGCATGAGCTCGGCCATTGCCTGTATGGCGGATTTTATTCCATGGCCACTCCGTTTGATATTGTGGAGCGGCATGAGGTGCGGGCAGATCACTGGTATATCCGGCACGCGATTCCAAAGCAGGTCTTGTTCGACCTGCTGAAGCAGGGCCGTGATGCCGATGAGATTGCGGAGCTCCTGGACACCACGGAGGAATATGTCCGGCGTGCTTACTACTATTACAAGGAAAATGAAGACTTAACCGAGGAGGAATTATATGGGTAAAAAACTTTCTCCCTATGGCCGCAAAGAATGGCACCGGAAGCATTCTGGCAATAAAACAGTACACAAGAGCATTGATGCCGTTTTCCGTGGAGCAGGAGCGATTGGAGGAGCTGCGTCAAAGATGCCCTCCGGAAAGACTGGCCTGAATGTTCCGATAAAGTTTGTTTTTATCAGTCTTGCGGTTGGATGTCTTGGGTTCTTTATCGCATCAGCATCTTGTGGACTTGGGATGTCTTTCGTTTGCGGCGTTGTCGTCTTTTGGGTTGCACTCTCGATTTTCAGCATGATCCACGGAACTGCAAAGGGCATCAAAGACGGGTATCTGCAAGGCGATGCCGAAGATTCTGATGATGCAAAGCAAATTTATACACCCAACCCTGAATGGATGGGTGAGATGGATCTGGTTGATTCTCGGAAAAACGCAAAGATTCTGGCTCCGCAGTTCCTAAAACAGGCGCGAGAGAGTGCAAGAATCCTTGAAACAACAACAGACCCGGCCACGTTCTTTATGAGATACGACTTTTGCGTTGGGCGACTGCTGGAACTGGAAAAATGCAAAAGGTATGGTGCACCAGTGAGCGCAACTGCTGATCTGAAGAAATATCAGAATCCTGTATTCCGGGAAGCGGCGGTGAATGAGATCATTCACCGCACAGCGGAAAAATACAGTGTTAAAATCAGGAGCTTGAAAACAACAAAGGCAAAGAAAGGTTGGGCAGAAAAATACCACCAGGCATTTGTGCCGTACCTGCAATACATGAGCGATACTCAAAAAACAGAACTCGGCGAGGCGAGCGCAGAGCTTTTTGCCCTTGCTGAAAGCGATACTCTAGAAGATGCATAAACAAAAAACGCCCCACCGGCGGCAACCGGCAGGGCGTCAAAGAGTGGCTTGCTCACGAGGAACAATCCAATCCAGCAATTGTATTGTACCACCTCCGGGCAGGCTTGTCAAAGTGTACCCGTGGAGGTGTATTTTTATGGGATTGCGAACCAATACGGCAGTCTGGCTGCCGAACCAGAACCGCTGGCAGATCAAGGTGCAGAAGGACGGCGTGCGCCGGACCTTTACCAGCACAAAAGCCGGTCGGACCGGTCAGCGTGAAGCGAACCGCAAGGCCGACGCCTGGCTGGATGATGGCATCAGCAGCACCACAAAACGCTGCGCAGACGTGTGGGCCGAGTACATGATTTCGGTCAAAGCCACGGGTGGCACCAGCAACATCGAGCAGGTGGAGAAGTTCGGGCGCAACTACATCCTGCCGGTGATCGGTGCGCGGCGCATCGGCGACCTGACCACCGGCATGCTGCAGGACGTGCTGAACCGCTCCTATAAGGAAGGCTGTCTGAATCCGGACAGCAAGCGCAAGAGCCGGGGCAACCTGTCCCGCAAAACGCTGCAGGGCATCCGTGGCGTGGAGGTGGCCTTTGTCAAGTGGGCGCGCCAGCATAAATACACCTCCCTGCGCCCGGAGGACGAGGATCTGACCGTGCCGAAGGGTGCCCGCCTGAAGGGCCGGAAAATCCTGCAGCCGGACAGTCTGCGGGTGCTCTTATCCACAGACACCCGTGTGGTGCGTGGAAAAGTGGAGCAGGACGAGAACGTGCACGCCTACCGCATCGCGGTCATGACCGGCTTGCGCCCTGGTGAGCTGCTGGGCCTGCGTGTGGGCGATCTGGATGGTGACCGGGTGCACATCGGGCGGGCCATCAACCGCCAGAACGAAGAGACCAGCGGCAAGAACGAGAACGCCATCCGAACGGTGGTGCTGCACCCTCTGGCTGTGGCCGAAATCCGCGCCCAGCTGCAGCAGCGCACGCAGGAAGAGGAGCGCCCCTTGCGGGACGATGACCCGCTTTTTCTGCTGTCCAACCAGCAGAGCCTGTACAATTACTGGAAGGTCTACCAGCGCTGCAACGGCATCGACCCGCCGGTCAGCCTGTACGAGCTGCGGCACACCTTTGTGAGCATGATCGAGGACGCCGTGCCGCCCGCACAGCTGCGCCGCATCGTGGGCCACAGCAAGAGCATGGACACCTACGGCTGGTACTCCCACGCCGTCACCGGCCGCGATGACGCCACCGCGCAGGCTGTCTCCGGTGTGCTGTCCGAGTACGCGCCGGGCCCCGAAAAATAACCCACTTTGCAACCCACTTTTAACGTTCGAGCTATTCCGGCGATGCACCGCGCGTTCCGTGCCGTGCCCGAAAAGTGGCTTGAATGCTGCATTTTTTGACACGGCAGGAATGGACAGACCGAAAGAATAGTGGTTCGAATCCACCCGCGCCCACCAAGAAAGTTCAACGTATGAAAGTGCGTTGAACTTTTTGTTTTGCACAATTTTCCGTCGGACACAGCGGGTGGATGAGAACAGCTGCGGCGCTGTCGCCAAAGACAGCGCAAAAACAGCCCTGCGGGCTGTTTTTAGCAGCGCGGCTCGCGTAATCCACCCGCGCCCACCAAGAACTCCAGCGTTGTTATGACGCTGGAGTTTCTGTTTTATCTGGACTTTATAACGCACTACAAGGGTGGATGAGAACAGCATCGACCCGCCGAGCAGTCCGGCGGGGAAAAAAGCCCCTGCGGGGCTTTTTTAGATGCGCGGCTCGCGACATCCACCCGCGCCCACCAAGAAACAGCACTTAGAAACGTAAGTTTCCGGGTGCTTTTCGTTTGCTCGAACCCACTGTTCCACGACGGCAAGATGACCGACTGCATCCCCTCCGACGCCGACCTGCAGAAGAGCTTTGACGGCATCCCCCACTTCCCCGGCAACGAATAAACCGCATTCTTCCGGCCCCGCTGTGTGCTCCACGGCGGGGTCTTTTTCTGTGTGCATCACACCCCGGAAACAGCAAAAGCCCTCCGGCTTCAGGACCGGAGGGCTTTTGCGTTTGTTTTGAAAAAAAGGAAGAATGGACAAAGAGACAAAGGTTCTGATGCAGCTCGTGCAGACGGGTAATTACTCGCCGCGGACTGCTGCGAAACCGGCTTCCAGATCGGCAATGATGTCGTCGATGTGCTCGGTGCCGATGGACAGACGGATGGTGTTCTGGTAGATCTGCTGCTCGGCCAGCTCCTCATCGTTCAGCTGGCTGTGGGTGGTGGAAGCCGGGTGGATGACCAGGCTCTTCACGTCAGCGACGTTGGCCAGCAGAGAGAACACCTTCAGGTTATCAATAAACTTGAAGGCCTCTTCACGGCCGCCCTTGATGTTGAAGGTGAAGATGGAAGCACCGCCGTTGGGGAAGTACTTCTCGTACAGGGCGTGGTCCGGGTGATCCGGCAGAGAGGGGTGGTTGACCTTTTCCACCTGCGGATGGTTGGCCAGGAACTCCACGACCTTCTTGGTGTTCTCCACATGGCGCTCGATGCGCAGGCTCAGGGTCTCGGTGCCCTGCAGCAGCAGGAAGGCGTTGAACGGAGAAATGGTTGCGCCGGTATCACGCAGCAGGATGGCGCGGATGTAGGTGACAAAGGCAGCGGGGCCGGCTGCGTCGGCGAAGGAAACGCCGTGGTAGCTGGGGTTGGGGTCAGCAATGTTGCCGTACTTGCCGCTGGCCTTCCAGTCGAACTTGCCGCTGTCCACGATGATGCCGCCCAGGGTGGTGCCGTGGCCGCCGATGAACTTGGTGGCGGAGTGCACCACGATGTCAGCGCCGTGCTCGATGGGGCGGATCAGGTACGGGGTGCCGAAGGTGTTGTCGATGACCAGCGGCAGGCCGTGCTTGTGCGCAATGGCGGCAATGGCGTCGATGTCGGGGATATCGCTGTTGGGGTTGCCCAGGGTCTCCAGATAGACAGCCTTGGTGTTGGGCTGGATGGCATTCTCCACCTCGGCCAGGTCATGGGCGTTGACGAAGGTGGTGGAAACGCCGAACTGGGTCAGGGTGTGCTCCAGCAGGTTGTAGCTGCCGCCGTAGATGGTCTTTTGTGCCACGATGTGGTCACCGGCCTGTGCCAGTGCTTCGATGGTGTAGGTGATGGCAGCAGCGCCGGAAGCGGTAGCCAGAGCAGCCACGCCGCCTTCCAGAGCGGCAATGCGCTTCTCGAACACATCCTGGGTGGAGTTGGTCAGACGGCCGTAGATATTGCCGGCGTCTGCCAGACCGAAGCGGTCCGCAGCGTGCTGGCTGTTGTGGAACACATAGGAAGTGGTCTGGTAAATGGGCACTGCACGGGAATCGGTCGCGGGATCGGCCTGCTCCTGGCCAACGTGCAGCTGAAGGGTCTCAAATTTATAGTTAAACATTGTAGTATACCTCTCTCATTAAACTTTTAGTATAATTTCCTGATACAAAAACACCCGATACGCACTCAAGTTCCAGCGTACCGGGCAGATCATTTCCGTTTGCTTCTGTTCAACGCTCCATCGGCGTACACATTCGTGCACAGGAGGGCATCGTACAGGTCACGGTGAATTCTTCTGCCCGTTCCCCACACATTCGCCCACAGCGGAAGTTTGCATGCAGCAGCTCGTTCCAGATCAGTTTCATCTTCGTGCCCTCCTTTCCGTCTTTTTCCCACTCCTCTACAAACCCGGGAATCCTCATTTCAATTCCCTACAAGGTTTGTGGATTTGTTGTTCGCATTATATCCCCATAATACCTAGTTTGTCAATGGGTTAATTCCATTTTTTTCAATTTTGCATTTTGTGCATGATGAACGGCCGCTGCGCGGTGCCGTGCCTTGTGCATTCCGGTCAAGAGTATTACTTTGTTTGATTTTCCGGCCCGTCCGACGGCGTACACCGGCACAAATTCATTCTCTGGTCACAAAACGGCAAAATCTGCACCTTATAATAAAACCGGAATGTCCCTTGTCAAACCGGCCAAAATCGTTTATGATACAGTCATTCGGGCCACCGCCCGGAAAGGAGCACACCATGCATACCGTTTTTCGTTTTCTCCGGCAGCTGCTGCTCACGGTGCTGCTGCTTGCCCTGCTGGTCCTCGTGGCAGCGGGCGGGTACTTTGCCGTCACAGGCCACAAACTCTATGAGAGCGCCATCCAGGTCACCCCCATTGATACCCTGTACAGCAGCATTTCGTCCCGCGAGGGGTTCGTTCCCTATGCCCAGCTGCCCCAGACCTACATCAACGCCGTGATCTCGGCGGAGGATTCCCGCTTCACCCACCACAAGGGTGTGGACCCGGTGTCCATTGCCCGGGCACTGGTGACCGACCTGCGCACCGGCAGCTTTGCCGAGGGCGGCAGCACCATCACCCAGCAGCTGGCCAAGAACACCCTGTTCACTCAGGAAAAGCATCTGGCCCGCAAGGCGGCGGAGATGTTCGCCGCCCTCGCCATTGAGAAGCAGTACAACAAGGAACAGATCTTTGAAATGTACGTCAACACCATCTATTTCGGCAGCGGGCACTACGGCATCGGCGAAGCCGCGCAGGGCTACTTTGGCAAAACGCCGCTGCAGCTCACCGACGCCGAAGCCGTGATGCTGGCGGGCCTGCCCAATGCTCCATCGGCCTACTCGCCCAACAGCAGCCCGGACCTGGCCGTCAAGCGGATGCAGGTGGTGCTCAACCGGATGGTCGGGTGCAAAAAGCTGACCCGGGAGCAGGCCGACGCCCTTGCCGCTGAGGCGGTCACCTTGCAGTTTTTGCCGGCCTCCTGACACAGACCCGAACATGCTGCTGCACAACATTGGTGCAGCAGCATGTTTCCTGTTGTTCCGGGACGCAAAAAGCACCGCGCAACGGGAAGTGGACCCGTTGCGCGGTGCTTTTTTACGGTATTTGGTTTGGAAAAGGAGGAATCATGTTGTCCCGGAGAAGGGATTTGCGGCGTTCCCTTCCGGTGATTCTATCTTACCAGAGAATTTCGGCAAAAGTGTTGTGCATCCGTGAATCTTTTATGAACCCTGACATTTCTTATTCCGGTGCCTTCATGCTCTCCACCATGCTGATGCGCCGCACATGCCGCCGCATGACGAAGCAGACGACCAGGGTAAAGATCATGGTCAGGGCCACCGACAGCAGATAGCTGTGGGGGGCAATGGTCCGGATGAACATCAGCTGGTCCATCTCCACCGTGCGGATGATGAACTGATGCAGGGGGATGCCCAGCAGCAGGCCCACGCAAGAGCCCATGAGGGCCAGCAGGTCGATCTCCCGGAAGATGTAGCGGTACACTTCCTTATCATAGAAGCCCAGCACCTTGATGGTGGCCAGCTCCTTTTTGCGCTCTGCCAGGTTCACGCTGATCAGGTTGTACAGCACCACCGCCGCCAGGGCCGCAGCACACACGATGATCAGCACCACCACCGAGTTCAGGCTCACGATGAGGTTGTCGAACATGGAGGTGGCATCCTCTGTAAAGGAGGCTCCGGTCACATAGTTGCAGGCCAGCAGGGTCTCCCGCATGGTGTTGCGGTCGGCGGCACTGTCGCAGCGGGTCTGGGCGTACACCGTGTTCCAGGGGATGTCCTGGGTGCCCAGCAGGGTCTGCAGCTGGGCATTGGACACATACAGCCGGGTGAACATATAGTTCTCCGTCACGCCGGTCAGGGTCATCTCCACCCGTTCTCCGTCAGGGTTCTCCACCCAGATGGAGTCTCCCGGCTCCACCCCCAGGTTCAGGGCGGTCTTTTCTGTCAGCACCACGCTGTCCTTTTCAAAGGGGATGGCCTTGTGGCCCTGCCGGGTGCGGAAGGTCACATAACGGCTCAGCTGGCTGTCAGTCTGGGCACCCACCACGCTGACGCCGGCACTTTCTCCGGCGGCATTGTAGATGGTCACAGACTTGCTGTACACCGCCGCCCAGTTCTCCACCTGGCCCCCCTCCAGGGCATCGGTCAGGCCCTTTTCCACCGTAAAGGCGGCAGGGTCACTGAGGGTGACGGTCAGGTCGTTGTGGGACAGCTCTGTGGACTGTTTGGTGACGATGGGCAGCAGGGAGTCCTGGAGGCCGAAGCCGATGAGCAGCAGGGCCGTACAGCCTGCCACACCCAGCACCGTCATAAAGAACCGCTTCTTATACCGGAACAGGTTCCGGGCGGTGGTCTTTTGGGAGAAGCTCATACGCTTCCACAGCGGGGTGATGTACTCCAGGAAGATGCGCTTGCCTGCCACGGGAGCCCGGGGCAGCAGCAGTGCTGCACTTTTTTCCTTCAGGCTGGAGCGGCAGGCACTCCAGGTGGCCAGGCCGATGACGGCGGCACTGATGGCCATGCTGGCGGCTGCAATGCCCGGGTAGAACCGCAGGGTGAAGGTGGGCAGGCTGAAGATCAGCTGATAGGCGTACCAGATAATGCTGGGGAACACCAAAAAGCCCACCACCATGCCGGCCATGCTGCCCAGCACGCTGGCAGTAAGGGCATAGAACAGGTACTTGCCTGCAATGCTGGCGTTGGAGTAGCCCAGAGCCTTCAGGGTGCCCATCTGGAGGCGGTTCTCGTCCACCATACGGGTCATGGTGGTGGTAGCCACCAGGGCCGCCACCAGGAAGAAGAACACCGGGAACACCCGGGCAATGGCAGCCATCCGGTCAGCGTACTGCTCAAAGGTCACAAAGCTCAGGGTGCTGTTGCGGTCCAGCACATACCACTCGCCCTTTTTGATCTTGCTCACCTGCTCCTCAGCGTCGGTGAGCTGCTGCAGGCCCTCGTCCAGCTTTTGCTGGGCATCGGCCTTTTGGGTCTCATACTCGGCACGGGAGTCTGCCAGCTGCTGCACGCCGGCCTGATACTCCTGCCACCCGGCGTCCAACTGGGCCCGGGCCGCCTCAAACTGGCTGTAGGCAGTGGCGGTGCCGGTGGTAAGCTGCAGCTGGCCTTCCAGCAGCTGCAGCTTCAGCCGCCGCAGGGCGGCCTTGGCCTCCACCACCAGCTGGTCGTTGTCCAGGTTGGGAGAGGAGATGAGCCCCTGGGCGTACATCTGCTTTTTGCCTTCATCCAGCTGGGCCTGGTAGCCCTGGAGCTGGCCGTTGATGTTGTCGTAGGCAGCCTGGGCCTTGGCCAGGGCGTCCCGCAGCTCGATGTATTCCTCGTCGGCAGGCTCCGCCTCGTCCAGCGCTTTCTGGGCGTTGTTCAGGGCTGCCTGGGCGTAGGTCAGCAGAGGGTCTGCCACCTTTTTCAGGTTCACCAGCAGCTGGATCTGCTGCAATTGTTCCTCAAACTCCAGCACCTGGTTTTCGCCGTCCACCAGCTGGTCCGCTCCGCTTGCCATGGTGTTGGGCAGGTTCTTTTTCTGCTGGGCCAGCTGGGCCTCTCCGGCGTCCAGCTGGGCCTTAGCCTGGTCCAGCTGCTTCTGGGCATCGTCCAGCTGCTGTTCCGCCTCGGCAAATTTCTGCTCGGCCTCGGCCTTCTGGTCGTCGTAGGTCTGACGGGCCTCGTCCAGCTTCTGGTTGGCGGTGTCCATAAGCTGTTCCCGACGCTGCACACACTGGGCGTCGCTGATCTGCTCCAGCCGGTCCGCCACCTGGTCCACTGCGTCCTGGTACTCCTGGGAATAATTATCGTACTGGTCGGCATTTTCTGCCTTGATATAACAGACAGTGTAGTAATCCGCCGTCAATTCCCCGTCCAGCACATAGGCGATGTAGTTCAGCTGACCGTTGCCCACGGTGCTGCTCTCTTTGTCGGTGGAGATGTGCTGCGGGTCCTGCACCAGCCCCACCACCGTATATTCCTTGTGTTTTGTCCCCTCCGTATCTTCCGGAAGGGTCAGCACGGTGCCCTCAGCGATCTCGGCCTGGTAGCCCATTACATGGACCACGCACTCGTTGGCGGCCTGGGGCATCCGGCCGGAGCGCAGCACCAGACGGTTCATGTTGGCGTCGGTGTCCGCTGCCGGGTCCTGCTGCAGGGCCTGCAGCTGCACCACCATGCGCTCCTCCTGGCCCTGCCAGTTGGCCTCCAGGTCCAGGGTCTTTACCGGCATCACAGCCTCCACCCCGGGGGTGGCGGCAATGGCGTCGATGTCCTGGTCTGAAAGGCCCAGGGTGGACAGCACCCGGAGGTCAAACACATTTTGCTGCACATAATATTTTTGGGCTGCGCTCCGCATACTAGGGGCAATGCTCATAAGGCCTGTCAGCATCATGACCCCCAGGGCCACGATGCCAAACAGCGAGACCATGCGGCTGGCGTTGCCCTTCATCTCCCGAAGGATATTTTTGCGATAACTTTTCTGCACTGCACTCACCACTCAATTTCTTCCACTGGCACCGGGTGCTCGTTGACCTTGTTGGACACGATCTGCCCACTGCGTACCTGAATGACACGGTCGGCCATGGCGGTCAGGGCCGTGTTATGGGTGATCACGATGACGGTGCGTCCGGTCTTGCGGCAGGTCTCCTGCAAAAGCCCCAGCACCTGTTTGCCGGTCTTGTAATCCAGGGCACCGGTGGGCTCGTCGCACAGCAGGAGCTTGGGGTTTTTGGCCAGGGCCCGGGCAATGGACACCCGCTGCTGCTCGCCGCCGGACAGCTGCGCCGGGAAGTTGTTCAGCCGCTCCCCCAGGCCCACACTGGTCAGGGTCTGGGCCGGGTCCAGAGGATCCCGGCAGATCTCGCTGGCCAGCTCCACGTTTTCCAACGCCGTCAGGTTCTGCACCAGGTTGTAGAACTGGAACACAAAGCCCACGTCGTACCGACGGTAGGTGGTAAGGGCCTTTTCCGAAAAGCGGCTCACGTCCCGGCCGTCCAGCCAGACATGGCCCTCATCGCAGCTGTCCATACCGCCCAGGATGTTCAGCAAGGTGGTCTTGCCGGCACCGGAGGGGCCTACGATGATGCAGAACTCCCCCTTGTCCACATAAAAGTTCATGTGGTCGGCGGCAGCGATCTTCACACTTCCGGTCTGGTAATATTTGCAGACGTCCTGAAACTCCACAAAATGCTCCATGGCGTTTTCTCCTTTGCAACCATGTAATTTTATCCACTTTAACTATAGCACAACCCGGCAAAGGTTGCACCCTCTGCCGGGCAAATTTTCAAAAACTTAACAGAAAAAACTCCCACTGCAGCGGTAGCAGTGGGAGTTTTTGGATGCTTATGGAATCCGGGGGGCTGGGGCTCAGCGGCCGATCAGCAGATCCCGGCGGCCCCGGCCATTGACGCTGAGGCGGACGGTGCTGCCGCACTGGTGCAGTTTGACCTTGGCATCGGCATCATAGCCCTCCGTCAGCAGGCTCAGGTTCAGGGTGGTGGAGGTCTTTTCGGTCTTGAACACCAGGGTGTTGATGCCGTTGTTCATCATGGTGGTCAGGTCCTCCATGGTGCAGCGGAAGGTAGCCACGCTGGCAGGCACATCCAGGGTCAGCACCGTGCCGTTCTGCCGGGCAGTGTACAGCACCTGGCGGCCAAACAGGCCCTTGACGCTGTAATTCAGCTTCAGGGTGTCGCTCTCAGCACCGTCGGCACCAATGAGCATGATGTTGCCCTGGATGGCAGGGCCTTCCGGTGCGCCATAGCCGCCGTAGGTGGGGTCCTTTTCGCCAACGGCCACATCACCGTCGGCACTGATGAGCATGATGTTGCCCTGGATGGCAGGGCCTTCCGGGGCGCCGTAGCCGCCGTAGGTGGGGTCCTTTTCACCAATGGCCACGTCGGCAGCAAATGCGCCTACGCTGAGCATGGCAACGGCACAGGCAGCCACCGCAGCGGCAGCCAGGGTACGGGCAACTTTATGATTCAGCAGTTTCATAAGAAAATCCTCCTGTTTTTGCAGCCGGGATCCGGCTGTGTTTTTATGTTCTATCAACCATGGTTTTTTCTGCGGGGCTCTGAACCAGAACCGCCGTATCTGTCTTGTAAACGGATGCGGCGGCTGGATTATTGCAGGGAATGCAAAAAATTATTCAGTTTTTTCTTCTCCGTTCAGGATGGCCATAAATTCCTCCCCGGTGATGGTCTCCTTTTCGTAGAGGAACTTGGCCAGCTGGTCCAGCTTGTCCCGGTTCTCGGTAAGGATCTGTAGGGCCTTGGCGTGCTGGGCCTTTACCAGCTCCACCACCTTCTGGTCGATCTCCCGCTGGGTCTGGGCAGAGCAGGCCAGGGAGGTGTCCCCACCCAGGTACTGGTTGTTCACCGTTTCCAGGGCCACCATGTCAAAGTCCTGGCTCATGCCGTACCGGGTGATCATGGCCCGGGCCAGCTTGGTGGCCTGCTCGATGTCGTTGGAGGCTCCGGTGGTAACAGAGTGGAACACCAGCTCCTCGGCGGCACGGCCTCCGGTAAAGGTGGCGATCTTGTTTTCCAGCTCCGTCTGGTTCATCAGGTAGTGGTTGCCCTCGTCCACCTGCATGGTGTAGCCCAGGGCACCGGAGGTTCGGGGGATGATGGTGATCTTTTGCACCGGAGCCGAGTGGGACTGCTTGGCTGCCACCAGGGCGTGGCCGATCTCGTGGTAGGCCACGATGCACTTTTCCTGATCCGTCAGGATGGAGTTCTTTTTCTGGTAGCCTGCAATGACCACCTCGATGCTCTCCTCCAGGTCTGCCTGGGTCACGCTCTTGCGCCCGGCCCGTACCGCCCGCAGAGCGGCCTCGTTGACGATGTTGGCTAGCTCGGCACCGGAGGCACCGGAGGCCATGCGGGCCACGGTGTTAAAATCCACCCCCGGGGCGATCTTTACCTTTTTGGCGTGGACCTTCAGGATCTCCTCCCGGCCCTTCAGGTCCGGCAGCTCCACCGGCACCCGGCGGTCAAAGCGGCCGGGGCGAGTCAGTGCCGGGTCCAGGGAATCCGGGCGGTTGGTGGCTGCCAGGATGATGACCCCCGTGTTGCCCTCAAAGCCGTCCATCTCCGTCAGCAGCTGGTTCAGGGTCTGCTCCCGCTCATCGTTGCCCCCCAGATTGCCGCTGTTGCGCTTCTGGCCAATGGCGTCGATCTCGTCGATGAACACGATGCAGGGGGCCTTTTCCTTGGCCTGCTTGAACAGGTCCCGGACCTTGGAGGCACCCATGCCCACAAACATCTCCACAAACTCGGAGCCGGAGATGGAAAAGAAGGGCACGTTGGACTCACCTGCCACGGCTTTGGCCAGCATGGTCTTGCCGGTGCCCGGAGGGCCGACAAGCAGGATGCCCTTGGGCATGGAGGCACCGATCTCCTCGTACTGCTTGGGGTCATGGAGGTAGTTGACGATCTCCTGCAGGTTCTCCTTGGCCTCGTCCTCTCCGGCCACATCTGCAAAGCGGATGCCATGGGTGGATTGCACATAGACCTTGGCGTTGGATTTGCCCACGCCGCCAAACATCATGGCACCGGGGCCGCCGCCTGCCTTTTCCATGAGCTTTTTGTTCATCTGGTTGCCGATGAAGCTGAACAGCAGGATGGGCAGGGCAAACCAGATCAAAAAGCTCAACACCGGAGAGCCCTGCTCCACGATCTCGCTGGAGAACTGGGCCCCGGCATCGTAGAGACGCTGGGTCAGGCCCGGGTCATCCATGAGACCGGTCTTGTACACCTGCTTCTCGTCCTTATCGGTAAAAATGATCTGGTTGGACTCGATATCCACCCGGCCGATCTGTTTTTCTGCGGTCATGGACATAAAGGTGCCGTAGTCCACCTCTTTGACCTGACGTTCGGTGAGCCAGGGCACAAAAACAAGGTTGAGCACCAGCAGCACCAGCAGCACGATGCCATAATAAATGGCCAACGGCTTTTTGGAAGGCTTGACCTCTTTCATGGGAATTCCTCCTTATCAGAATGGGGGCCTGCCGACGCAGCAGAACCCGGATGTTGGTTGTAGTATAGCACATCCCGGCACCGGGAGACAGCGGTTTGAGGCCATGTTTCCAAAAACTTCGCAGTTTTTTAACAATGGGCCGGGGCTCCGGAGCTTTTCAATTCCGGCACAGTTTGCAGCCAGTATCGTGAAAGTCTTTCAGCTTTGTTGTGAAGGAAACTTCTTGACAGTTTCTGGCAGCCGTGATAAAATGGACCCACTTTCCACAAAGTGCAAATGCGTTGACGGGGATAAAACGATTTTCTTCTGCGTGCAGAGAGCCGCCGGGTGGTGCAAGGCGGGTGCAGAGGATCTCGGTTACTGGCCCCTGAGCGGCAGAGCCGAACGATGCAGTAGGTCCTGACGGACGCCCACCGTTACAAGGGCAGCGATTCGCCGCAAAAAGCCGATCGTGCAAAGTGGCTGCATCCACAAAAGGTGCAGCAAAGAGAGTGGTACCACGGGTGCCCTGTGATAAAACTTACAGGCTCTCGTCTCTCAAGGTTTTCGCCTTGAAAGACGGGAGCCTTTTCTTGTACAAAAAAGTGTAAGAAGTATCAGGAGGACAAAACGATGATGGACGCCACCAAATACGCACCGGGGTACTACCCGGTCCCTGCCGGCTACGACAGCTGGGTCAAAAAAGATCATATTGAAAAGGCCCCTGCCTGGTGCAGCGTGGACCTGCGGGACGGCAACCAGGCCCTGATCGTGCCCATGAGCCTTGCAGAAAAGCTGGAGTTCTTCCAGATGCTGGTGAAGATCGGCTTCAAGGAGATCGAGGTGGGCTTCCCTGCTGCCAGCGAGACCGAGTACGAGTTTCTGCGGACCCTCATCGAGAAGAACATGATCCCGGAGGACGTCACCGTGCAGGTGCTGACCCAGTGCCGCGATCACATCATCCGCCGCACCTTCGAGGCCGTCAAGGGTGCCCCCCGGGCGGTGATCCATTTTTACAACTCCACCTCGGTGGCCCAGCGTGAGCAGGTGTTCCACAAGAGCAAGGAAGAGATCAAGAAGATCGCCACCGACGGTGCCAAGCTGGTCAAGCAGCTCAGCGAGGAGTACGAGGGCAACTTCCTGTTTGAGTACAGCCCGGAGAGCTTCACCGGCACCGAAGTAGACTACGCCGTGGATGTGTGCAACGCCGTGCTGGACATTATGCAGCCCACCCCGGACCGGCCCATGATCATCAACCTGCCGGTCACCGTGGAAATGAGCATGCCCCATGTGTATGCCAACCAGATCGAGTACTGCGACAAGCACCTGAAGTACCGTGACAGCGTCATCATCTCCACCCACCCCCACAACGACCGCGGCACCGGCGTGGCCTGCGCCGAGCTGGCGGTGCTGGCCGGTGCTCAGCGCGTGGAGTGCTGCCTGTTCGGCAACGGTGAGCGCACCGGCAACGTGGATGCCGTCACCCTGGCCATGAACCTGTACAGTCACGGCGTGGACCCCAAGCTGGACTTTTCGGATATGCCCGGCATCTGCGCCACCTACGAGCGTGTGACCCGGATGCCCATCTACCAGCGCAGCCCCTACGCCGGGCAGCTGGTGTTTGCCGCCTTCTCCGGCAGCCATCAGGACGCCATTGCCAAGGGCATGGCCTACCGCAAGGAGCACAACGAGCACCGCTGGACCTGCCCCTACATCCCGGTGGACCCTCACGACATCGGCCGCACCTACGACGCCGACGTCATCCGCATCAACAGCCAGAGCGGTAAGGGCGGCATCGGCTTTGTGCTGGAACAGAACTACGGCTACAACCTGCCCCCCAAGATGCGCGAAGCTCTGGGCTACAAGGTCAAGAGCGTGTCCGACCACAGCCACAAGGAGCTGAGCGCCACCGAGGTGCTGCACATCTTTGAGGACACCTTCCTCAACCGCCGCAAGCCCCTCAATGTCATCGAGGCGCACTTTGCTCAGGTCAACGGCATCACCGCCACGGTTACGCTGGACCTGAACGGCCAGCGCAAGGTGGTCACCTCGGTGGGCAACGGCCGTCTGGACGCCGTGGCCAACGCCATCCAGAGCGCTACCGGCATGGAGTTCCATCTGGAGAACTACTCCGAGCACAGCCTGGACGAGGGCTCCACCTCCCGTGCGGCCTCCTATGTAGGCCTGACCTGGGGCGACGGCACCGTCACCTGGGGTGCCGGTACTGACACGGATATCATCGTGGCCGGTGTCAAAGCACTGGTGAGCGCGATCAATAATAAGTAAAAAGGCTTTTTAAAAGGAGAGTACCACCATGGGAATGACCCTGACGCAGAAGATCCTTGCCGCACATGCCGGGCTTGCCGAGGTCAAGGCAGGCCAGCTCATCAACGCAAAGCTGGACATCGTGCTGGGCAACGACATCACCACCCCCGTCGCCATCAACGAGTTTGAGCGCGCCGGTTTCGACAGCGTGTTCGACAAAGAGCACATCGCCATCGTGCTGGACCACTTTGTGCCCAACAAGGACATCAAGAGTGCCACCCAGTCCAAGCAGTGCCGCGAATTCGCCAACAAATACGACATCCTCAACTTCTACGACGTGGGCCAGATGGGCATCGAGCACGCCCTGCTGCCGGAAAAAGGCATCGTCACTGCCGGAGACTGCGTCATCGGTGCCGACAGCCACACCTGCACCTACGGTGCCCTGGGAGCCTTTTCCACCGGCGTAGGCTCCACCGATATGGCCGCTGGCATGGCCACCGGCATGGCATGGTTCAAGGTGCCCTCTGCCATCAAGTTTGTGCTCAAGGGCAAGTTCAGCCCCCGCGTGTCCGGCAAGGACCTGATCCTGCACATCATCGGCATGATCGGTGTGGACGGTGCCCTGTACAAGAGCATGGAGTTCACCGGCCCCGGCGTTGCCTCCCTGACCATGGACGACCGCCTGTGCATCTGCAACATGGCCATCGAGGCCGGTGCCAAGAACGGCATCTTCCCGGTGGACGAGGTGACCAAAGCCTACCTCAAGGGCCGCAGCCAGCGGCCCCCGGTGTTCTACGAGGCAGACCTTGACGCCGAGTACGAAAAGACCATTGAGATCGACCTGTCCGCTCTGGAGCCCACCGTCAGCTACCCGCACCTGCCGGAGAACACCCACCTCGCCAGCGAGGGCAAGGACATCAAGATCGACCAGGTGGTCATCGGCAGCTGCACCAACGGCCGCCTGGAGGACATGGAAGCTGCTTACAATGTGCTCAAGGGCAAGCACATCGCCAAGGGCGTGCGCGGCATCATCATCCCCGCCACCATGGCCGTGTACAAGGAGTGCATCCTGCGCGGCTGGACCACCGCCTTCATTGATGCAGGCTGCATCGTGTCCACTCCCACCTGCGGCCCCTGCCTGGGCGGCTACATGGGCATTCTGGCCGAGGGCGAGCGCTGCGTTTCCACCACCAACCGCAACTTTGTGGGCCGCATGGGCCATGTGAAGAGCGAGGTCTACCTGGCTTCTCCCGCCACCGCCGCCGCCAGCGCCCTCACCGGCTATATCACCGACCCCCGCACGGTCTGATCGGAAAGGAGAACAACAATGAACGCAAAAGGTTCTGTTTTCAAATACCCGGATAATGTGGACACCGATGTCATCATCCCGGCCCGCCACCTGAACACCCAGGACGCCAAGGAGCTGGCCAGCCACTGCATGGAGGACATCGACAAGGATTTCGTCAAGAACGTGAAGGACGGCGACATCATGGTGGGCGGCTGGAACTTCGGCTGCGGCTCCTCCCGTGAGCACGCTCCCCTGTGCATCAAGACCGCCGGCATCTCGGTGGTCATCGCCAAGAGCTTTGCCCGCATCTTCTACCGCAACAGCATCAACATCGGCCTGCCCATCATGGAGTGCCCGGAGGCTGTGGACGCCATCAGCGCAGGCGACACCGTGAGCGTGGACTTTGACACCGGCGTCATCACCGACGAGACCAACGGCAAGGTGTTCCACGCCGAGCCGTTCCCGCCGTTCATTCAGGAGATCATCTCCGCCGGCGGCCTGATGAAGTCGATCAAGGCAAAGAAGTAAGGAGAAACCAATGGAAAAGAACATTGCTGTCATCTGGGGCGACTGCTCCAGCCCGGAGATCGTCAAGCAGACCATCCGCGTGCTTGACAAGGTGGCCGAAAAGTACGGCCACACCTTCCACTACACCGACGCCGCCATGGGCGGTGAAGCCATCGACAAATACGGCGACCCCCTGCCCCAGCACGAGCTGGACAAGTGCCTGGCCGCCGACAGCGTGCTGCTGGGTGCCGTGGGCGGCCCCAAATGGGAGGGCCTGCCCGGGGAGCAGCGCCCGGAAAAGGGCCTGCTGCGTCTGCGCGCCGGCATGGGCCTGTACTCCAACAACCGCCCGGCCAAGATCTGGCCCCAGCTGGCCCCGGCCAGCCCCCTGAAGCCAGAGATCGTGGCGCAGGGCATCGACTTCATCATCGTGCGTGAGCTCATCGGCGGCGTGTACTTCGGCAATCACGAGACCCACACGCTGGAAAGCGGCGAGAAGCAGGCCATCGACTCCATGCCCTACTCCGAGCACGAGATCGAGCGCATCGGCCGCATCGGCTTTGAGACCGCTCAGAAGCGCCGCAAGAAGCTGTGCTGCGTGGACAAGGCAAACGTGCTGGACACCAGCCGCCTGTGGCGCAGCGTGATGCACCGCCTGCAGGCCGAGTACCCCGACGTGGAATACAGCGAGATGTTCGTGGACAACTGCGCCATGCAGATCGTGAAGAATCCTGCCCAGTTCGACGTCATCGTCACCGAGAACATGTTCGGCGACATCCTGTCCGACGAGGCTTCCATGATCACCGGTTCCATCGGCATGATCCCGTCCTCCAGCCTGGGCGACGGCACCCGCGGCCTGTACGAGCCCATCCACGGCTCCGCCCCCGACATTGCCGGCAAGGACATCGTCAACCCCACCGCCTGCATCCTGTCGGCTGCCATGATGCTGCGCTACTCCTTCGGCATGACCGAGGAGGCCGATGCCATCGAGAATGCCGTGAACAAGGTGCTGGACAAGGGCCTGCGCACCGCCGACAACATGAGCGAGGGCTGCACCTGCCTGGGCTGCACCGCCATGGGCGACGCCATTCTGGCCGAGATCTGAAAAAGACGAACCCTCTCAGTCACCTTCGGTGCCATCAGGCTTTGACTGAGAGGGTTTCATACAGCACAAAAGGAGCGGCTCCGCGCGGAGCCGCTCCTTTTGTGTTATGTGTGCAATCAAATTTACTTGGTGCCGTAGATACGGTCGCCGGCATCGCCCAGACCGGGAACGATGTAGCCGTTCTCGTTCAGGTGGTCGTCCTGTGCACCGAGGTAGATGTCCACATCGGGGTGTGCCTCGTGCAGGGCCTTGATGCCTTCCGGAGCAGCGATCAAGCCGATGAACTTGATGCGCTTTGCACCGTGCTTCTTGATCTGGGTGATGGCGTCAATGGCGCTGCCGCCGGTTGCCAGCATCGGGTCCAGGACCAGAACGTCGCGCTCTGCAATGTCCTTGGGCAGCTTGCAGAAGTACTCCACGGGCTGCAGGGTCTCCTCGTCGCGGTACAGGCCGATGAAGCCGACCTTTGCGGCGGGCAGCAGGGTCAGCATGCCGTCCAGCATGCCCATGCCGGCGCGCAGGATGGGCACCAGAGCCAGCTTACGGCCTGCCAGGACCTTGGTCTTTGCCATGGTGATGGGAGTTTCGATCTCCACTTCCTCCAGAGGCAGGTCACGGGTGGCTTCGTAGCACAGCAGAGTCGCGATCTCGCCAACAAGGTCACGGAACTCCTTGGTGCCGGTCTGTTTGTTGCGCAGGATGCTGATCTTGTGCTGCAACAGCGGATGCTCAACGATCATCGGGGTCATAAAAACACGCTCCTTATTTTCAATAGATCCATTTCTATCGGATACGACGTTATGCTTTTGCGGCAGCCTCGGCGGCAAGGCGCTCGGCGCGCTCCCGCTCGGCCTGGCTCAGGCGGTGGTAATCCGGCAGCAGAGCCTCCGGCAGAACTGCCTGTCCGGCTTCGGCCATCTGCTTGGCCACCAGTGCCACGGCAGCGGCCCGGCCGCCCCGCAGGGCCGGGGGCGTTTCGAGCACACCCGGCACACTGCCGTATTTATTATAGCACAGAGATGCGCCATCACCAACAAAAAACAGGGGTTTTTTGCAATTTTCTACAAATTGGGCAAGGTCCGCCACGGCGCGGGCATCGTCCTCCAGCAGGCGCTGGTGGGTGGCCAGATCAAACGCAGCGCTGTACACCTGCGCGCGGCGAGCATCCAGTGCACAGAGCACCGTGCCCTCGCCGGTGTGGGCCGCTGCCAGTGCTTCCAGCGTGGAAACCGGCGCGCACAGCGTCTCCCGGGGGAAGGCCAGGCCTTTGACAGCGGCCAGACCGATGCGCAGGCCGGTAAAGCTGCCGGGGCCGGCGTTCACGCCATATAGGTCGATGTCGGCGCAGGTCATGCCGCAGGTTTTCAGGCAGGTATCGATCATCGGCATCAGCGTCTCGCTGTGGGTCATGCCCGCGTCCAGATAGACCTCGTACAGCAGGCGGTCATCCTGCAGCAGGGCCACGCCCGCCGTCTTTCCGGCGGTGTCCACGGCCAGAATGTTCATACCTCTACCCCCTCGATGGTGATCTTGCGGGTATTCTCATCCACCCGCTCAATGTTCACATGGATCGGCTGTTCCAGTGCCAGCAGGTCGGCAAAATTCTCGCTCCACTCTGCCGCCACGACGGCCCCCTGATCCAGATAGTCATAGAACCCGGCCGCGCACAGATCGTTCTCGGTAGAAATGCGGTACAGGTCAAAGTGGGCCAGCGGCCGCGGCCCGCGGTAATAGTTCACGATGGCAAAGGTGGGGCTGCTCACCGGGTCGGTGCAGCCCAGGCCCTCGGCCAGACCCTCGGTAAAGGCCGTTTTGCCTGCGCCCAGCCCCCCGGTAAAGGCAATGAGTGCCCCGGGCTGCAGCACAGCCGCCATGCGCTTGCCCAGCGCCACCGTCTCGGCGCGGGAATGGGTGATGTATTCTGCCATGGAGTTCCCCTCCCAATCATCAAAAAAGGATGGCAGTGTTCTGCCATCCCTTAGTATAGTATACTTTTTGCAAAAGCGCAATGCCAGCTTTGCTCAGGCAGCCTGCTGCGTGCTGTCGGCCGCAGCCTGCACGGCCCGCAGCCGGGCATCCTGATTGCCGCTCAATACCGGGAAAGACGCCACCGCGTGGGGCCGCCGCCCGCCCTGATTGTTGTACCAGATGATATCATCCGCGCCGTACAGGTTCAGGCCGAAGTCCACGGCTTCGCGCACCGTATCTCCCGCCAGCAGGCGGTTCACAGTCGCCCACAGCATGCTGCGGGAGTACACCGTGTACACATTGTTCACATAGCCCACCACACAGGCCGCACCGCCGGACAGCAGCGCATCCGCCATGGAAGTGTCCAGATGCCCGCTCTTGCCGTAGAACTCACAGGTCTCCGACAGAATGATCGTGTCCTTCAGCGCACCGCTGCGATAAGCCGCCCGGAAGAACCCCGCCGTGACGGCATAGGCCCCGTTCACCTTGATGATGCGGTGGTTCAGCAGGTCCATGCCGTAGCGCAGATCGTTCCAGAAGGTAGATTTCTCGGTCAGCAGCAGCACAGGCGCGGTGGCCGTGCGCTTCCACTGCCAGCCGTACTCGTAAGTATAATAGGCACCGTGAGTGCTCAGTACGCACAGGTCGTAGTTGTTCATGCGGCGCAGATCGGCCACAGTCACCGTCGTGTCCAGTTTGGTGTCCAGCCCCACCGAGGTCCAGTAGCTCTGCATATAGGCGTAGTTGGGGTAGCGGCTGCTGTTGACCGTGTCGTCAAAGGCATAGTACAGCATCGCGGTGCCATAGGTGCCGTTCTGCGCGGTCTGCTGTGCTGCCTCTGCCAGCTGCAGGTCGGCAGCGGTATTTTCCTCATCCGGGTCCTCCAGCAGGATGCCGCCCAGCGCGCCGCAGCTGTAGGAGAAGCTCACCATGCCGTTTTCCTCGTCGGCATAAATGGAGCCCTTTGCCACCAGCCCCTGCTGCACCAGGTCGTCCAGCTGTTCCAGCGCCGCTGCCTTGCGGTCTGCCGCCGACATGGCGGCGTAGTCCGCACTGTCGGTCAGGGCGGTAACGGCGGCGTCAGCCTGCTGCATCTCGGTCGCTTCCGAAGCGGTCAGGCTCTGCACCGGTGCGGCAGTATCTGCGTCCGGCTCTGCAGCCCATGCGGCCGGCACTGCCGATACCAGCAGCACCACGGCGCACACCGCGCAGAGCAAGCGGCAGGGCATCGTTTGTTGTTTCATCATTTTCCCATCCTTCAGGAGCTGCACACATCCTCCGTGCACCCCCGTTCCCGGCACAAGTGCTGCCTCCTCGTCCGCCGCTTCGGGCGCGGCCGGCACAGGCGGCAAACCCCACTTTTGCCACCTTCATTGTAGAAGCTCCCCCGCCCTTTGTCAAGCGTCCGCACCCGATTTTGCAAAGCTGTCACACCCTGTTTCTTGCAATGGCCGGGCAGAGTGTGTATAATAAGGATAAACTGGGGTCATATTGCTCGGTGCTGTGTGAGTTCCGGTGTCATCTGCTGATCAGAAAGGATGTGCTTCATTGGAAAGCATTCGACAATATTGGAAACGGACTGACAAGGTCTACCTGCTGCTGTGCATCTTCAGCAGCACCATGGCGGTGCTGGCACTGGCGTCCTGGGCCGCCAAACAGGGCAACGGGTTTGCCACCGACGCGGTCACCGGACAGATCACCGGCATCGGCGACTACCGCCGTGCGCTGGTGCAGGCCGGTGCGGCCGGCATCGGTCTGGTCATTGCTCTGCTGCTGTCCTGCATCGACTACCGCAGCCTTGTCAAGGTGTGGCCGGTGCATGTGGTGCTGACCTGGGGCCTGGTTCTGCCCACCCTGTTCATCCGCAACGTTTCGGTCGGCCCGCTCACCATCGGCTACAACGCCGGTGATACCGACAACTACTCCTGGTACAAGCTGGGCGGCTTTACCTTCCAGCCCACAGAGCTGGCCAAGATCAGCTTCATCCTCACCTTTGCCATGCATCTGAACAACGTGCGCAGCCACATCAACGAGCCAAAGGAACTGGCCAAGCTGCTGCTGCACCTGCTGGTGCCCATTGCCATCATCCATGTGCAGGGCGACGACGGCACAGCCATCATCTACGGCATCATCGGCTGCTGCATGATGTTTGCCGCAGGCCTGAGCTGGAAGTATATCCTGGGTGCCGCCGCAGCGGCCGGTGCAGCGGTAGCGGCAGCCTTCGCCTTTTTCAGCGACAAGATCGGCAAGGGCTACCAGTGGTACCGCATCCTGGCCGTTATTGACCCGGAGAACACCACCGGCTGGGCCCCCAGCGAAGCAGTGTGGAAGAACATCATCTACCAGCAGCAGCGCGGAGAGATCGCCATCGGCTCCGGTGGCATCTTCGGCAACGGGCTGTTCGGCGGCCGGTACTACAGTGTACCAAATGCCCACAACGACTTTATCCTGAGCTGGATCGGCAATTCTGCCGGTTTTGTGGGCTGCTGCGTGGTGCTGGGTGTGCTGTTCGCGCTGGTGGTCAAGACCTTTGCCACTGGTGCCCGCAGCGAAGATCTGCTGGGCAGCTACATCTGCGCCGGCATCGGCGGAGCCCTGATGGCCCAGATCGCGGTGAACGTGGGCATGAACCTGCGCCTGCTGCCGGTCATCGGCGTCACGCTGCCCTTCTACTCCGCCGGCGGCAGTTCGGTGCTGATGCTGTACATCTGCGTCGGACTGGTGCTCTCGGTCTACAGTCACAACACCAAAAGCCTGTTCGGCTGACCGGTTCCCGGTCCTTCACGGACGAAGCAGAATGCTTCGTCCGTTTTTTGTTGCGGTACGATTCCTTTCGGCGTCATTAGCAACAAAAACGTAACATTTTTAGTGACATTTTTGTTGCAAAATCGTCTGTTTTGTGCTAAAATGAAGGCAAAAACAGAGTGCACTTCTGTTGCGGTGTATCAAATGATTGTTGCACTTTGTCCGTCTTGATTTTTCGCACACATTCAGGAGGGGATTCGTATGGCAACTCTGCGGGTTCATGATTCAACGGAATATTGGAAGAAAACAGATCTGATGGTAAAACCGGCCTCCTACCCCATGGCGGTCGGGTATGACGTTCCCAGCGTCGACACGATCCGTCGGCCTCTGACGCTGGATCTTTCCGAAGTCTCCCACGAGGATCGGGTCTACTGGGCGGTGCGCCGGGCACAGGATATTCTTTTGTCCTCGCTGGCGCTGGTGGCGCTTTCGCCTCTGCTGCTGATCACCTATGCGGCCATCTGGATCGACAGCCCCGGTGCCAGCCCCATTTTCACCCAGCAGCGGGTAGGACGCAACGGCAAGCTGTTCAAGATGTACAAGTTCCGCACCATGTGCCCGGAGGCAGAACAGAAGCTCAAGGACCTGATGGATCACAATGAGAAGGACGGCCCTGTGTTCAAGATGAAGAACGACCCCCGCATCACCCGGGTGGGCAAGTTCCTGCGCAAGACCAGCATCGACGAGCTGCCCCAGCTTTTCAACGTGCTGAAGGGCGAAATGAGCATCGTCGGCCCGCGCCCGGCACTGCCCCATGAGGTCACACAGTATACCGCCTATGAGTGGCAGCGGCTGTATGTGACCCCTGGCCTGAGCTGCTACTGGCAGATCGCACCCCATCGCGACCAGCTGAGCTTTGAAGAGTGGATGGACCTGGACATCAAGTATGTCCACGAGCGCAGCTTCCTGGTGGACTGGAAGATCATCTTCCGCACCTTCCGCTCCATGCTGTTTGGTCATGGCGCATAACATCGTATCGCAAAAAATCCCCGTTGTGCAGCTGCACAGCGGGGATTTTGTTGTTTGTGGGGGATGATAAACTCCTTCCGTCATCGCTGATGCGATGCCACCTCCCTCTCAGAGGGAGGCTTTGGCGTTGCAATAAGACGGAAAAGGCTCCTCCTCCGGGGGAGCTGACAAACCCGCAAGGGGTTGACTGAGGGCGTTTTTACTTCAGCACCGCACCCAGGTTGGCGCTGGTGACCATGCGGGCATAGCGGCTCAGCCAGCCGGTCTTGATGTTGGGTTCCGGAGCCACATACTTTGCCTTGCGCTCGGCCAGCACCTCGTCGGACACCTCCAGCGTGATCTTGGCGTTGGGGATATCAATGTTGATGATATCGCCCTCTTCGATCAGGCCGATGGGGCCGCCGGAAGCAGCTTCCGGGCTGACGTGGCCGATGGCAGCACCACGGCTTGCACCGGAGAAGCGGCCGTCGGTGATCAGGGCCACGGTCTTGTCCAGCTTCATACCGGCCAGAGCGGAAGTGGGGTTCAGCATCTCACGCATGCCGGGGCCACCCTTGGGGCCTTCGTAGCGGATGACCACCACGTCCCCGGGCACGATCTGACCGGCGTAGATGGCCGCAATGGCGGTCTCCTCGCTGTTGAATACACGGGCCGGGCCGGAGTGCTGCTGCATCTCCGGTGCCACGGCACTGCGCTTGACCACGCAGCCGTCCGGTGCGATGTTGCCCCACAGGATCTGCAGACCGCCGTTCTGGGAGTAGGGGTTGTCGATGGGACGGATGGCCTTTTCGTTCAGGATGTGGGCACCCTGGATGTTCTCGCCCAGGGTCTTGCCGGTGACGGTGGGCACCTCCAGATCCAGCAGGCCCTTCTTGGCCAGCTCGGCCTGCACGGCGGGGATGCCGCCTGCGGCGTACAGATCCGGCATGTGGGTGGGACCGGCCGGGGCCAGATGGCACAGGTTGGGGGTCTTGGCGCTGATCTCATTGAACAGCTTCAGGTCGATGGGCACACCGGCCTCGTAAGCGATGGCCAGCAGGTGCAGCACGGTGTTGGTGGAGCAGCCCAGCGCCATGTCGCAGGTCAGTGCGTTGCGGATGGAGCGCTCGTTGATGATCTGGCGGGCGGTGATGCCCTTCTTCACCATGTCCATGATGGCCATACCGGCGTGCTTGGCCAGCTGCAGGCGCTTGGAATACACAGCAGGAATGGTGCCGTTGCCGGGCAGTGCGATGCCGATGGCCTCGCACAGGCAGTTCATGCTGTTGGCGGTGTACAT
>OOCP01000855.1_pt1 | contig 35656 bp, 25 predicted proteins | sample 1671511 | NCBI WGS metagenome assembly OOCP01 (sample SAMN06348164, study PRJEB24527) | human gut metagenome | biome: human gut; feature: ankylosing spondylitis patient; material: feces | host: Homo sapiens | place: China | collected 2015-10 | reverse complement strand
CCGGTTCAGCTCTATCCTGATTGCCTGAAACGTCCGCTTTGCCGGATGTCCTCCCGTAGCCCTGATTTTTGCCGGAATCGCTGCCCTGATGATCTCTGTCAGCTCCCCTGCCGTCTCAATCTCCTTCTCCTGTCTGGCTTTAACGATATGCTTTGCAATATTTTTGGCAAACCGGTCTTCCCCGTAATCCCGGATAATCCGGTAAAGCTCCATCTCGCTGTAGCCGTTTACAATATCCTTTGCCGTTTCTGACCTTCTCTGATCCATCCGCATGTCAAGAGGAGCGTCGTCTTCCCTGTACGTGAAGCCTCTCTCAGCCGTATCCAGCTGGTAGGAGGAAACTCCCAAATCCAGGTAAATGCCGTCCACCTTTGCAATTCCCAGAGAGGCCAGGGCCTCCTTGATATTTTCATAGTTTGTCCGGATCACAGTTACCCGGTCCCCGTAGGGCTTCAGCCTCTCTGTCGCCGCCGCGATGGCATCTGCATCCTGATCAAGTCCAATCAGCCTTCCGCCCTCTCCCAGCCGGCTGAGCACCAGGGAGGCATGTCCTCCCCCGCCGAGGGTTCCGTCCACGTAAATTCCGTCCGGCCTGATATTCAGGCTGTCCACCGTTTCGTACAAAAGGACAGATGTGTGTGAAAATGTCATATTCCCAGTCCCTCCATATTTTCGGCAATGTCCTCCATGTCGTCATAGACATTCTTCTCTTCCCAGAGTGCCCGGTTCCAAATCTCAATTCTGCTTCCCACTCCCACCAGAGTCACCTCTTTTTCCAGATGGGCAAACTCCCTGAGCACAGCCGGAATCAGAATCCTTCCCTGCCTGTCCACCTCACAGGCACAGGCACCAGCCAGGAAAAATCTCGAAAACTTTCTGGCATTAGCATTCGTAAGAGGAAGCGCGTGGAGCTTTTCCTCAAAAGATTTCCACTCAGAATTTTCGTACACGAAGAGACACCCATCCAATCCCTTTGTAACAACGAACTCATCGCCCAGCTGCTCACGGAATTTGGAAGGGACAATCAGACGGCCTTTTGCATCGATTGTATGACTGTACTCTCCAATGAACATTACTCACTCCTGTGATTATGTGGTCCATCGTAATCCACTGATCCACCATTTTAAACCACTTTTATCCACTTTCCACCACTTCTAATGTAATCTTAGTACATTTACTTTAAAATAGCAAGGAATTTTTCATTTTTTCATGTACAAAACAAGGGTCACTGTTCACGCCTTGCGCAAACAGTAACTGATTTTGCCGATGCTTCGCATTCCGAATCGGCAAAATCCACTACCACCACTGTATTGTACGGAATTTTCAGTTCAGAAAATTCCTACCCGTGTACAGTAACTGTGGGTACAGTAACCCGGAAAACACAGCAAAGCTTCCGGACAAGATGCTGGCTGTGAAGAAAATTAAAATATCCGCCAAAGCGGATCGAAAAGGAGAACTGGGGTTATGGATAGAGAAGCTGCAAAGAAAGCATTACAGAGCGCGAAAGCGACCGGATTTTTTACAGAAATGTATGGGGACGGTGCCGCTGAGAATGAAAAGCGCTATGAGCATGTTCTTGAGGGATTCGAAAAGTCATTCGGGGGGGATCAGGTGAGTCTTTTTACTTCCGCAGGACGTACCGAGATCAGCGGAAACCACACAGACCACAATAATGGAAAAGTTCTGGCTGGAAGCATCAACCTTGACTGTGTTGCCTGCGCGGCGGCAAACGGAACCGATGAGATCCACATTATCAGTGAGACATACAGCCAGAAATTCACGATCAATATCAAAAATTTAAAGCCGAGCGACAAGATGGCCGGAACCATCGACCTGACAAAGGGAATGCTGGCCGGATTTCAGGAGATGGGATATCAGATCGGCGGCTTTGATGCTTATATCACAAGCAACGTGATCAGCGCCGCCGGAGTCAGCTCCTCCGCTTCCTACGAAATGCTGATCTGTTCCATGATCAACGAGTTCTTCAATGACGGAAAAGTGGACGTCGTTACATATGCCCATGTCGGCAAATACGCGGAGAACAAATACTGGAATAAAGGTTCAGGTCTTCTCGACCAGATGGCATGCGCGGTGGGCGGCATGATCACCATCGACTTCAAGAATCCTTTAGAACCGGTTGTTGAGAAACTCAACTATGATTTCGGTGCTCAGGATCACAGCCTGATCATTGTCCAGACCGGAAAAGGCCATGCGGACTTAAGCGCTGAGTATTCCTCCATCCCGAATGAGATGAAGAGGGTGGCAGCCGTGTTTGGAAAGGAAGTCTGCGCGGAGATCACGGAACAGGAAGTGATCGAAAATGCGGCGAAAGTGAGAAAAGAGGCGGGTGACCGCGCGTTCTTACGTGCCCTTCACTTCTTTGAGGAGAACAAGCGTGTTGAAAAACAGGTTCAGGCATTAAAGGAGAACCGTTTTGACGAATTCTTAAGCCTGATCACTGAATCCGGAAATTCTTCCTGGAAATGGCTCCAGAACTGCTATGTTCCGGGATCTGAGGAGCAGGGGATCACTTCCGCGTTAGCGCTCACAGAGTTATTTATCAAGGAAAAAGGCTGCGGCGCATGCCGTGTTCACGGCGGCGGATTTGCGGGCGTTATTATGGCGATGCTGCCGAATTCCGTGACAGACGAGTACATCGCTTATATTGAAAAGGCAATGGGAGAGGGAAGCGCATACCGTATGAGCATCCGCCCGTACGGAGCGGTATGCGTGGACGGATATATCGCATGAATCGGAGACACGCACGGAGCCTGATTCTTATAGCTGCCGCTTCCGGTGTATTGACTGCATGCTCAAAGCCGGATCCCGGTATGGGGGAGACGAGAAAACTCATTATGGGGACCTTCACTGAGGACAGCGTGACTGACCGGGCTGGAAAAGCCGTGGCGGCGACCATCAGCAACACAGTTCCCGGAGTCTATGTGGAGACCTGGCCGTCAAAAGGCGCCTATATGAATATAGAGCATCTGTTTGACGGGACATATGATCTCGTGATCGTTCCGGCTGGGGCAGCTTACGAGGCGTATACGGGAACCGGTGCCTGTGAGGGAGAAAAAAAGGAAAAACTTCGTGCAGTAGCGGCATGTTATCCGATCGTCTCCACGTGGATATCCCCGAAGAAACTGGGACTTTCGAAGGTACAGGAACTGAAGGGGCATCCGCTTGCCGTGGGAAATGAAGGTTCTGAGACGGCAAAGGTATCCGGAGAAGTGTTTGATGTCCTTGGAATCGACAAGGAGAACACGGAGATCTGGTATTATGGGATCCAGGGTGGAGCCGACGGGGTCCGGGACCAGTGGGCTGACGGGATCCATGCGTTCACGGAGTCCCCTGTCCCGGTTTACCAGGAGCTGGCGGCAGAGGATGGGATCCGGTTCTTATCCTACACGGACGAAGAACTGGATGAGATCTTAGACGGCCATCCGGAATACAGTAAGATCAAAGTTCCGGCAGGGACTTATGAAAATCAGGACGATGAGGTCGGGACCTTCTGCGAAAAAGTCCTTGTCTGCGTGTCTGCGGATATGGATGAAGACCTTGTTCATGAGATCGCCTGGGCATTGGAGGTCAACGGACCGGTGTATACAGCCGGAGAACCGTTTATGCGGGCGATGGATGACAGGGAGTTCCGGGCTTCTGAGATCCCGATTCCACTTCATGACGGAGCAAAACGGTATTATGAGGAGCAGGGATATTTCAAATAGTAAAATATTCCGTAACTGTTCAGTAGGTCTGCGCATTTACTGCGCTGACCGTAAGAAAACTTAGAATAGAAGGCAAAAATCCTATCGGCACAGCCGATTTGGAATGGATTTTTGCGCGTAACTGTGAGGGTACTGAACAGTTACAATATCCCTCAAAATAACAAGCGGTCTTATAAGAGACCGGGAAAAGGAGATGTCCTATGTTGTACAAAGAATTGATTGAATTATTTGACATGTTAGACAGCGCATCAGCGTCCGGCAGCGAGGTGGTGGAGTATTTTAGATCCATCGATCCCATGTGTCAGGTGGAAACGTATCCGCTTGAAGGACCAAAAGGCCATACGGATATGGTGAGAATCCTGATTCCGGGAAAAAACGGAAAATCAAAGGGCGGAAACGCTGGAACGATCGGCATTCTCGGACGCCTCGGCGGTCTGGGGGCAAGACCGGAACAGATCGGGTTTGTCTCCGACGGTGACGGCGCATTGACAGCGTTAGCGGTTGCCGCAAAGCTTCTCAGAATGCAGGCAAAGGGCGATTTCCTTGAGGGCGACGTATTCGTATCTACGCATGTCTGCCCGGACGCTCCGACAGCTCCCCATGAACCGGTGCCGTTTATGAACTCCCCGGTGGAGACCTGGCAGGTGAATAAGGAGGAAGTGACGGACGATCTGGACGCAGTTCTGGTTGTGGATACCACAAAGGGAAACAGGATCATCAACCACCGTGGATTCGCAATCTCACCGACGGTATGTCAGGGATATATTTTGAGAGTCAGCGAGGATCTTCTCGATGTGATGCAGATGACAACAGGAAAACTTCCTTATGTATTTGCTTTGACACAACAGGATATCACGCCTTATGGAAATGGAATCTTCCATTTAAACAGCATCCTGCAGCCTGCGACGGCGACAAAAGCCCCGGTGGTAGGCGTTGCGATCACGACGGAGACGACCGTTGCCGGATGTGCAACGGGAGCTACCCATATGGAAGATCTGGATGAGGCAGCCCGGTTTATGATCGAGTCGGCGAAGGCATTCGGAAGAGGAAAACTGAGTTTTCTGGATAAGGAGGAGTTTGCACGGATCAAGGAGCTTTACGGCAACATGGAACACTTCCAGACGCTTGGAAAGAAGAGTGAAGAGGCGTAAGCTTCGGGAAAAGATCCGGATCTCAGCTGGATTCCGGCAGCAGATGTAATTTTTTAAGAAATTTGACAGAAATTTATCATAAATCCCGGCGGAAAAAATTTGACAGGTTCTGCCGGGATTGTTACAATTACGGGTAGAGCAAAAATTGTAACAATATGCGATAACCGTCTATGGGACGGGGTGATGGAGAACATACATGTCAGACAGAGAAATGATAGAAGAAACTAAGAAAGACGTTCCGGATCAGATGGAGCCGGCGATCCCGGAGATCCCGGCGGAGAAATCCGAGAAAGAACCGGAGATCGAAGCCGCAGAGGCCGACAGCACAGAGCCGGAGGCAAAGGCCGCAGAGGCCGACAGCACGGAGCCGGAGACCAAGGCCGCAGATGCTGACGGCGCAGAGCCGGAGGCAAAGGCAGCAGAAGCCGACAGCACAGAACCGGAGGCAAAGGCAGCAGAAGCCGACAGCACAGAGCTGGAGGCAAAGGCCGCAGATGCTGACGGCGCAGAGCCGGAGGCAAAGGCAGCAGAAGCCGACATCACAGAGCCGGAGGCAGAGGCTGCAGAAGCCGACAGCACAGAGCCGGAGGCGAAGGCCGCAGAAGCCGACAGCGCTGAATCGGAGACGGAGGGACAGAGATCCCGTTCTGCGGGAAGACGTTCCGGAAACCGAAGGGAAAAACAGCAGCCCGCGCGCCCGAAAAAAGAGCATCAGGCAAGTCAGCGTGAAAATATCTTAAGACTGCGTGAGATCAAAAAGAAAAAGGCGGCGATGCCGTATATGAAGATCCTCGCGGCAGGCGGAGCGGCTGTTGCAGTGGTCGCGGTGGTTGCGGTTGCAGGAACTGTGATCGGAAATCACAGGGACACTTTTTCCAGAGGGATGAAGGTTGAGACCGCAGCGGCTTCCTTAGAGACAACAGAGGCTGCATCTGAGAGCACCGGGGAGAGAAATATTGTTCTGGAGACCACGCTTTCTGCCGAGGAGATTGCGTCTAAGGAATATGAAAAGACGGTCCAGAGTATTGTGGACAGCTATGCAAATCTTGGGATTGCGGAGGTCTCAGGCTATCTGAACGTCAGAAAGACCCCGGAGAGCTTCGGTGAGGTTATAGGAAAGCTGCCGAAGGGCGGTGCCTGCGAGATTCTGGATACCTCCACAGATGGCTGGTATAAGATCTCATCCGGCGGTGTGACCGGTTATGTAAGCTCCCAGTATGTCTATACCGGGGATGAGGCGAAAAAACTGGCTGCGGAAAATGTGGCTGAGCGTGCCGTGATTGATGCGGATAAGTTAAATGTCCGGTCAGAGCCGAAGGCGGATGCGAATGTTGTGGAGCAGGTATTTAAAAACGAAAGATATGACATCAGGGGGCAGCAGGACGGCTGGATCCAGATTTCTTCCGGATATATTTCTGCGGATTATGTCACCGTAAAATACGCTCTGGATGAGGCGATCAAGCAGGATATGAGACAGACGGTCTTAAGCCTTTATGATAATCTCGGTGTATCCAATGTGTTCAATTACCTGAATGTCCGCGACAATCCGGATGAGAAGAAGGGCAAGATCATCGCGAAGCTGCCGAGCAACGCAGGCTGTGATATCCTGGACACCTCCACGTCGGGCTGGTACAAGATCCGTTCCGGAAACATTACCGGTTATGTAAAATCTGAGTATATCCTGACAGGACAGCAGGCGAAGGACAAAGCGCTTCAGGTTGCAAAGCTGATGGCGATCTCCAACACGGACGGCGTCAATGTCCGCACAGAGCCGAACACGAATTCTTCGATCTACACACAGATCTCCAACAGCGAGCGATTCCTTGTAGCGGATCAGCAGGATGGCTGGGTAAAGATCGAGATCGATGATCAGGACGCATACCTGTCCAGCGATTATGTTGACGTTAAGTACGGTCTGGAAGAGGCGATCAAGTATACGCCGGTGGTTGAGGTTGCAGATACTTCTTCGAAGAATGATTCTAAGAACAGTTCAAAGAACAACACGAAGAATAATTCCGGTAAGAAGAACAGCGGCAAGAAAAACAGCGCAAACGACGGGGCTGCCGGATCGAAGTCCGGAAGTGTTTCCTCCAAACGTGCCCAGATCGCAAACTACGCAGTTCAGTTCGTCGGAAACAGATATGTCTACGGCGGAACGAGCCTGACAAACGGAACGGACTGCTCCGGATTTACGATGTCTGTCATGGCGAAATTCGGTGTATCCCTGCCGCACAACTCCGGCGCGCAGTCGGGAAGCGGAAAGTCGATCACCTCGAGCCAGATGCGTCCGGGTGACCTTGTATTCTACTCCGGAAGCGGCGGAATCAACCATGTTGCGCTCTATATCGGTAATGGTCAGGTGTGCCATGCGTCCAACGCGAGATCCGGTATCAAGATCTCCACATGGAACTATCGTACTCCGGCGAAGATCGTGAATGTACTTGGTGATTAATTGAAAATTGGAAGATTTCGGACAGCCCGGTAGAGATGCCGGGCTGTCTTGATAAGGAAAGTAAGTTTTGAAGAAATGAATTCCTCAGACTGGGAAGCCGGGACATATTAAAATTTTTCCGGGTGGATCAGATCCGGAATGCATGGGAAGGAAAGAATATGGAGAAAAAGAAGAGTATTAAAAGACATGCGGCAGGTCTCTGTGCGGGACTCGGTATCCTGTTCGCCGCAGCGGCACCGATAACGGCGTTTGCGGATACGGTTTATGTGAATGCGTCGAAGTTAAATTACAGGAATCAGCCCTCCACAGCATCCGGGGCGGTTCTCGGAACACTGCCCCGCGGGACAGAACTCTCCAGAGTGAAAAACAATGGGGAATGGAGCGAGGTGCAGATCGGAGGATCGAAAACGACCGTTTATGTTGCAAGCCGCTATCTGACGACCAGCAAGCCGCAGAGCAGCACTGCGAAAACGGGGGCGGCAACTGCGGGCGGAACATCCACAGTTGCTGCCGATGGAACTGTGACAGTCTCGGACTCCTTAAAGGCGTATGTGGATAAGGCTTATCAGGTTGGAATGGATCCCAACTGGAAATACGCGGGGATGTCCGCGATCAACAGCGGATGTGCGGTATTCTACCACAATGGGACTGCAAACCGGAAAAATAAGGTGGTTGCTGTAAATGCTGGACATGGTACATCCGGCGGATCGAAGGTAAAGACATTCTGTCACCCGGATCAGACGGCGAAGGTGACAGGCGGAACGACGGGCGCAGGCGCGACAAAGGCGGTGGCGGTATCCGGCGGAATGACGTTCGCGGATGGAACGGCGGAGAGTACCGTGACGCTCCGTATGGCGCAGATCTTCCGGGATAAGCTTCTGGCGGCGGGATATGATGTGCTGATGATCCGCGATGGAAGTGATGTGCAGCTCGACAATGTGGCGAGAACCGTCATGGCGAACAACAAGGCAGACTGCCATATCGCCCTGCACTGGGATTCCACGAAGACGGACAAGGGCGCATTTTACATGAGTGTGCCGAATAATGCCGCCTATCGTGCCATGGAGCCGGTGGCGTCCCACTGGGAGTCCCACAATAAGCTTGGAAGCGCGCTGGTTGGCGGATTGAAGCAGAACGGTGTGAAGATCTTCTCGTCGGGATCCATGGAGATGGATCTGACCCAGACGTCGTATTCTACGGTTCCGAGTATTGATATCGAACTGGGGGATGGGAAATCTGCTCATGATGATGCGACGTTAGGAAAACTGGCGGATGGGCTTGTTGTCGGTGTGAACAGTTATTTTGGACAGTGATCCGGGCTCGTAAGTTCAAGACAGAATGAATGGAATGCCGCTGCTGGGGAAAATACCTGGCGGCGGTTTTTGGAATTAATGGGAGGTTATACCGGAACTTCCTGGTAATCAAAAAAAATTACATGACGAAGATGTGCATTTGCGCGAAGATGTAGATGAACGCAGGTGAATGCGAGGATGTTGAAAACTACGGGGGGGGGGGGGACTCTTTCCATATAAAAAACACCATCTCTCAATGGAAATGGTGTTTTTTCAGTGGACCTGATCGGATTCGAACCGACGACCCCCACAATGCGAATGTGGTGCGCTCCCAACTGCGCTACAAGCCCATAACGATATTTTTTTGACCTCATTATTATCGCACCACGGGGGACAGATGTCAAGATTTTCCAGAAGGAAAAGTGAAGAAATTTTGCCGGGACCGCTGGCGCGGTACAAGATAAAAGAATCGAACGTATGGTTGTATCATTGCGGAAAACGTGGTAAAATAGAAGGCAGAAGGCAGATGTAACGGAGAGGGAGGGGACTATATGATACTGATCGTATGTGTGGACGACCATAATGGAATGATGTTCAATCACCGCCGCCAGAGCCAGGACCGCGTCCTGCGGGCAGATATTCTGGAACTTACGGATGGAAAAAAACTTTGGATGAATGCCTACAGCAGAAAACAGTTTGCGGAGAGTGATGCGGAGAAAATCCTGGTGGATGAGACGTTTCTCGATGCTGCGGGGGACGGGGAGTTCTGCTTTGTGGAGAATGCGGACGTCTCTGGCTGTGTGGAGCGGATCGAGGAGATCTATCTCTACCGTTGGAACAGGGATTATCCCGCGGAGGTGTATTTTCCAGTGGATCTCAGCGTGTGGAAGTGCATGGAGACGAAAGAATTTGCGGGATCTTCCCATGAGAAAATTACCAGAGAGCGGTATACCCGTTAAAATATGAATGTATGATAGGCAGAATGGCGCTGGAGACAGTTCCAATTCCGATATTTCAGAAAATATAGCGGGATATTGGAGATTGGGACAGGGGGAGCATGTACAGAGCATTTGGCGGAAAGGTGGACTGCGATAGAAAGTATGGCAACAGAGGGGAATGACAGAATATGAAGAATTTAAGAAAATGGCTGCTTTGCGTGATCGCGGCGGTCTCTTTGACTGTAACGGCCTGTGAGGGCGATTCGGCCGCTAAAGCCAGTGTGGCGGCAGATGTTGCCCATGCGGCAGGAAATATCCTTGAAAGCCTTGCTGAGGCGGCGGAGAACTCCGGCGCCGGAAACAGCGGCGGACAGGGAAATAAAACGTCATCGGGGATGGCAGGAAACCCGTCGGCAACCGGGGAATTCCGTCTCTCCGATATTCCGGAGTATACGGACTCCCCTTATGTGGCGGTCAATGGAAATGTTCCGTATTTTACGGAGGATGACCTGACGGATGTCTCCTTTGAACGCTACAGTGATCTGGATTCATTAGGACGCTGCGGTGTGGCTTACGCCTCCGTCAGTACCGATACGATGCCGACGGAAAAGCGGGGTTCCATCGGAGAGGTAAAGCCAACAGGGTGGATCAATGCGAAATATGATTTTGTGGATGGAAAATATCTGTATAACCGATGCCATCTGATCGGATATCAGCTGACTGCGGAGAACGCGAACGAAAAGAATCTGATTACGGGTACGAGATACCTTAATGTTCAGGGAATGCTGCCGTTTGAGAACCTGACAGCCGACTATGTAAAAGAAACCGGAAACCATGTGATGTACCGTGTGACGCCGATCTTCGAAGGTGATAATCTTGTGGCATCCGGAGTTCTGATGGAAGCGAAGTCCGTGGAGGACGAAGGCGACGGAGTCCTGTTCTGTGTTTATGTTTACAATGTTCAGCCGGGAGTCACGATTGACTACGCGACGGGAAAGAGTGAACTGGCGAAGAGCGGAGGTGCAGGAGGCAGTCAAAGCGGAAGTGCGTCAGGTACCGGGAAAACGTCAGGTACATCGTCTACTGGAAACAATTCATCAGGGGCATCTGGAGGTACCGGAAAAAACGATGCAGGAACCTCTGGAAAAGAGAGCGGAACCTATATCCTCAACACGAAGACCATGAAATTCCACCGCACGGACTGCGATTCTGTGAAGAATATCAAGTCTGAGAACCGAAAAAAGTATACGGGGGAGCGGGAGAAGCTGATTGATGAGGGATATGAAGCTTGTAAAAGTTGTAAACCATAGAGAATATTTCAAAAACATATAAAATTAAGACAATATCAAACGCCCGGCTTTATGCAATCAGTGTATGGAGCCGGGCGTTTATTCAGTCCATATTTGACATAAGATTAAACTGAAATATCAGAGATTAATCATGATGTGAGAAATCATGAAACATTTTTTCTGCAGTGCCTGTATCTAAGCGAAAAGATTTACATAGCTGCTGAATGATTTCGGAATCGGTAAGATTGTGTTCTTTTAGAACATTTATGATCGCATGGATTCCCTCAAGGCGCCCTTCTTTGCGCCCTTCTTTGCGCCCTTCTTCAAGGCCCTCTTCATGGCCTACCTTACGTCCGATGTCAATACCAGTAGATAAAATACTCATATGTGCATCCTCCCATTCTTCACTCTGCTTTACTTCAGTAACAATTGCGTCCAGCCTGCGGATCCTGTCATCAAGGATAATAATCTCGGGATTGGAGAGCGTAGAGTTTTTCATATATTGAAGAAGACTCACGAGTTCATCCCGTTCGTTCTTACTGCTCATATTCAAAAATATCTTCATTGTCTCATCCCCCAGTTCCATCCCCGGAATCTGGTGACAGCGCTCTGTGAATGTGTACATTGCGCGATCCATTCCGAAGAGATCAGTTTGGGTGATGAATATCACGATCGTTGATGGCAAGTGGCGGTATTTTGTGTGTTTTCCTGCCTTTAGCGCCGGTGTATCAAGAAGTCCCTGATAATACCGGGAGCGCTTCCTGAGATCGTCCTCAGACGCATCATTCTGCATCTCTGTAGCAAATTGCCTGGAATCTTCCGCCAATGCCCAGGCGTCGAGCCGGATTCCGCGTCTTCCGTTTTTGTTGAGAATAACGTCCTCAACCCTTACCTGTGTAAGCCTGAGATCTGGTTCATCCAGGATAATACTGAGTACGCATTCCTGCGCCTCCTTGTGCTTCATTACCGCGAGAAACAGGGCGAAATCGCTGAGATTGACATTCATAAAATCGGGCGATTCCCTATACTCTTCAGTGGAGATGAGAGCATGGATCACTTGATTTTCCATTCAGTTACCTTCCTTTCCTGGAAAATTGGGCAGGAGAGGAATTGATACGAGACATCCCCGACTCCCTGCCAGTTGTTTGGGTGATTTCAGCAAAGAGTCTTCAGATGCCGTAATGGCCAGAATAGAAAATAGATCATAGAATTCGTTAGAAACCTTGCTTGGGATTATATTAGCATGTAGGAGTGGGGATGGCAATGTAGTTGGGTATTAAAAAATATTAAAAATTGATAAACTCATTGAGGACACAGAAGCAGAAGATTCCACCGAAATCGAGGAAGCTGAAGACACCGTAGAAATCAAGAAAGATGCCAGCGTAGAGTTCGTACTCGATGAGGCACCGGAACTGTAAATTTCACGAAACAGAAAATGGAAAAGTCCCCGGAAGTAAAATTCCAGGGGCTTCTGTTTTTGTGGGAAGGAGGTTTCTTTTTGCATTGCAATATGCTATACTGATGGGAAGAAATTCATAAAGCAGATTTTATCTGCTAATAAAGAATCATATATCAAGGGAAAAGGTGAGGTATTATGAAGATCACAAAAGTATGGGCGGTATATTTCAGCCCCACAGGAAACACGAAAAAAGTAATCACAACGATGGCGAAAAAGGCGGCGGAAGTTCTTTCTGCGCCGATGGAGACATTTGATTTTACACTTCCGGAGAACCGGGAAGGTGTTACGAGCTTTGAAAGTGAGGATCTTGTATTTTTCAGCACACCGGTCTACGCGGGAAGAATTCCGAATAAGATGCTGCCGTATGTGCAGAGCGCTTTTGAGGGAAACGGCGCATTTGCAGTACCGGTATCGGTATTCGGAAACAGAAACTTTGACAACGGTCTGATCGAGCTTCGCAACGAGCTGGAACTTCACGGCTTCCATACGATTGCGGCTGCGGGAATTCCGACAGAGCATGTGTTCAGCAATAAGCTTGCGACAGGACGTCCGGATGCGGATGATCTCGCGAAGATTGCGGAATTTGGTGAGAAGGTCGCGAAGAAAGTTGCTGATATGACGGAGATCCCGGCAAAGATCGAGGTCCGCGGCGATGATCCGGTGACTGCCTACTATACACCGCTTGGAACGGATGGAAAACCTGCAGTGTTCTTAAAGGCGAAACCGAAGACAGACCCGGAAAAATGCACGAAGTGCGGAATCTGTGCGACAGTCTGTCCGATGGGATCCATCCCGAAGGACGCGCCGGATACCTGCACCGGAATCTGCATCAAGTGCCATGCCTGCATCAAGGCATGTCCGGCAGGCGCAAAGTATTTTGATGACGAGGCATTTTTATCTCATGTGGAAATGTTAAAACAGAATTACCAGAGACGGGCTGAGGCAGAGTGGTTTATCTGATGATTCTATGATTGTATAAAAAATCAATGCAAAAGATTGATACAGAGGGCGAACATAGGCTCCCTGTATCAATTTTTTTCTCATTCGAGAAGATTCCCACTTTTTTAGAGTGGCCAACTGCCGGGGACTGTTAAAATAGAACTCTTTTCTAATGCTGTCAGAAAAAATGTGACTGGAGTTAAGAAGAATTTCTAAAAATTAACTCTTGACAAAAGTCACTTCATAACAGGTGGTGAGTAATCACAAATCTGTCTCAATGGGAGTCAGGTCTCCGACTGAGATAAACAGGTTTGAAGCCTGCCTGCCGGAGCCTGTTCCCGGGATGATCCGTGGGAGACCTGGCACAGGACTTTGACTCCTGCATTCAGTCATTCAGTGCCGCCAATTTTTCAAAATACGGCGCAAACAGCTCCTTTTCATATGCATATCCCGCCATGAACACGCAGTCCATAAAGAGTCGTGTGATCTCCGGATCTTCCTGCTCCGCGAGAATGCGCTTCCATTCCTCTTTCGCGTGCTGGCTGAGTTCTGCGAGCAGCCGGTTCCGGTCCTCGAAGAGGCCGTTGTCGGTGCAGTTTAAGTCCTTCGGAAGAAAGTCCGCAGTCCTTCCGCAGGGGGATGGGCAAGCGGCGCAGTCTGGGGAGACAATAGATTTCTGCTTGTGGATCTGTTCCACAAGGTCATTGGCGGCAGAAGAGGAGAGCGAGCCGCCCGGAGCCACGGATGCCAGGGCTGCAAAAAGGACCGGAGCAGTTCCAGCCGGGATTTCCTTTGCCTCCGCGGCGCGGGCGAGTCCGATGAGGGCGCAGATGACAGCGTCCTGCTCCGGGGTGCGGCCAGAGGTGTTTGTAGTAGTTGAGAGAGACATATCAGTTACCTTCTTAAATATAAAAATGTCGATTCAGTACCTTCGTAGTTACAAGGAAAAATCTATTCCAGATCGGCTATGCCGATGGGATTTTCCAGAAGAACTGGCAGGGACGAGATCTTATTTCAAGATCCGTCCATCGGTACCGATTGTATATACCTGCCACGGAATAAACTTCCCGCTTGCCATCAGCGCGTTCTTCACAGCCGCCTCGATTCCTCCGCAGCACGGAACCTCCATGCGAACAACTGTCACGCTCTGGATATCATTATTGCGGATGATCTCTGTAAGCTTCTCGGAATAGTCTACGGAATCCAGCTTCGGACATCCGATCAGTGTCACATGTCCGTCAATGAAATCGTTGTGGAAGTTTCCGTATGCGTAAGCGGTGCAATCCGCGGCAACGAGAAGCTTCGCACCGTCAAAGTACGGGGCGCGGACCGGGACGAGCTTGATCTGAACCGGCCACTGGGATAGTCTGCTCTCCATGGAGACAGGTGCAGTGTGTCCCGGAATCGCTGCGTTGTTAGATGCAGGCGCGGAGGCATGTGTGATCGTGCGGCTCATGCTTCCCGGGCATCCTGTAAATTCCGGCTTCGGGGACGGTGCCTCTGTCGGCATGAGGGAAGCAGCTTTTCTTGCCGCCATGTGTGCCAGAACCGCCTCATGGTCGTAAGCGGCAGCCTCGCGTTCCTCAAAGCTGATGGCGTCCGCCGGACAGGCCGGAAGACAGTTTCCAAGACCGTCACAGTAATCGTCGCGGATCAGTTTCGCCTTTCCGTCGATCATCGCGATTGCGCCTTCCTGACAGGCCGCTGCGCATGCTCCGCAGCCGTTGCATTTTTCTTCATCAATTTTTACGATCGTTCTTTTCAATTTAAGTTCCCCTTTCAAAGCGTGTAAATATTGTCTCAGTGATTTTCATTGCGGTGTATTTGCTGCCATGCATCCGGAAAAAGCGGATCGTGGCAGATTTTGTAAGTGTCACGTATTGACTTTTGTATCGTCAATATACTACAATGATGACAAAAAGTATGTTGTATTTCCAACGAAAAATTCACAATGCGGTACATTCAGAACTGAAAAAAGGTAGACCGCACGTGATGGAAGAAGGAAACAGGAAAGTGCAAATGGCCGCCCGTGTTAGGTGAAGGAAAGGAAAACTATGATCCACAAAGAAGAAATTCCGGATTCCCCGCTTTTCGCCGGAATCCACCCGGAAGAAAAGGAGAGCATCTTGAAATGTCTCTCCGCAGTCGAAAAGAAATACGAAAAAGGCGACGCGGTCTTTCTTGCAGGAACTGCGATCCGCTCCATGGGATTCATCCTCTCCGGAAGTGTCGATATCTCCCGGGACGATTTCTGGGGAAACAGGCAGGTCCTTGGACATGCTGGGAGCGGCGAGCTCTTCGGAGAGGCCTATGCCTGTATGCCCGGCGAGCCTCTGATGGTAAATGTGGAGGCGGCGGAGAAGTGCCGGATCCTGTTTCTGGACATCGGAAAGATCCTAAACGTCTGCACCCCGGCATGTTCGCATCACAACCGCCTGATCCACAACCTTCTCTATATCATGGCGAAGAAAAATCTAATGCTGACGCGGAAGATCGACCACATGGGACAGAGGTCCATCCGGGAAAAGGTGATGGCGTACCTGTCCTTTGAGTCTGAAAAACAGAAGAAAAAGACCTTCGGGATCCCCTTTAACCGCCAGCAGCTCGCGGATTATCTCGCGGTGGACAGGAGCGCTCTGTCCGCAGAACTCTCCAGAATGAAAAAAGACGGGCTGATTGAATTTGAGAAGAACCTTTTTACGCTTTTATAACGTAACTGTTCAGTGTCCTCGCGGTTACGTGCAAAAATCCATTCCAAATCAGCTGTGCCGATGGTTTTTTGCCTTCCATCCAGGTTCCTTTACGGCCAGCGCAGCAAGTGCGCAGACTTACTGAAAAGTTACATCACAATTCTATATATAGAAGAAAGGAAAGAACAATGCTATACAGAGATGATATCGAAGAGCGCAGGATCCGCCGGGAAGAAAACCGGAGAAGAAGAAGGAAACAGGAGCGGATCCGCCGGATGATCTTAGGAGGTCTGACAGCCGTGATCGGAATCGCCGTGATCGCAACAGCTGTGCTCGTGACAAAGAGACTTATAGGAAGAAAACAGGTGGATCCAGCGGACGTGGCAGTGCCAGAGTATGTGAACGTGAATCTCCTGACCCCGAATGAGTACTCACGGCCGCAGATCCCGCTTGAGAAAGTAAACGGCATCGTGGTACACTATGTCGCAAATCCCTGCAGCACCGCTCTGGAAAACCGGAATTATTTTGAGGGATTAAAGGACCAGACGGGTTCGAAGACCACCTCTGTCAGCAGCCATTTTGTGATCGGTCTGGAGGGTGAGGTCGTCCAGTGCGTTCCATTAAATGAGGTGGCCTACGCATCCAACAACCGCAACAGCGACACGATCTCCATCGAGTGCTGCCACCCGGATGAGACCGGAAAATTTTATGACAGTACATATCAGACGCTTGTAAACTTATGCGCGTACCTCTGTGTGGAATTTGATTTGAAGCCGGATGACGTGATCCGCCACTACGACGTGACGGGAAAGATCTGCCCGAAATATTTTGTGGATTATCCGGAGAAATGGGAGGACTTCCATAAGGATGTAAAGAAAGCGATAAAGATTCTGAAGAAGTAACGGGACATTCACTAAAAATTCGAAATTCATTTTGTATTCTTTACCTAAAATTTACAAATATTATATTTATAATTGAAAAAAGCGTGTGCTCTATGATATGATGGAACACGAAGGCAAATTTTGCAGAATCGGATCGAAACTGCGCTTTTGCCACGCCGCCGTGTTAAGACAACAGGCAGCGACAAAAGAGAATGGAGAAGGCATTATGAATATCGGATATCTGGAAAGTATCTTCAGCTTCCTCGGCGGTCTGGGCATGTTCCTTTACGGTATGAGTATCATGGGTGACGGCATGCAGAAGTCGGCGGGAAGTAAGCTGAACAAGTTCCTGAGAATGGTGACGGACAACAGACTTCTGGCAGTCGGTCTTGGCGCTCTGATCACCGCGATCCTGCACAGCAGCGGAGCCACAACCGTCATGGTGGTTGGTTTCGTAAACGCCGGAATTTTGAATCTGACCCAGGCGGTCGGGGTCATCATGGGCGCGAATATCGGTACAACGATCACCGCATGGATGGTTTCCTTAAACTCTCTGGGGGATGCGATGAAGGTTTTGCAGCCGTCGTTTTTCGCACCGCTCGTAGTTGCCATCGGTGCAGCCTTTTTGATGTTTTCCAAGAAGAAAAAGGAGAGTCTGGCAGGTGAGATCTGTATCGGTGTCGGCCTCCTGTTTGTGGGCCTGACCTTCATGTCAGGTTCGGTAGCACCGTACACGGATGCCCCGATCTTTGCGAAGGCGTTTGCGGTACTCGGAAGGAACCCGATCCTCGGTATTCTTGTAGGTGCCCTTGTAACTGCGATCATCCAGAGTTCCACCGCTTCTGTCGGTATCTTACAGACTCTGGCGATGAGTGGAGTGGTATCCGCAAATGCCGCGATTTATATTACACTTGGACAGAATATCGGATCATGTCTGACTGCGCTTTTATCCAGTGCCGGTACAAGCCGCAACGCTAAGCGTGCGTCTGTGATCCACCTGACCTTCAACAGCTTCGGTGCGATCGTATTCGGAATCGGTATGTATATCATTTCCATGATGCGCCCGGATATTGCCCAGAGCAGCATCAATTCCTTCCAGATCTCGGTGTTCCATACATTCTTTAACGTGACGAACACCCTGCTCTTATTCCCGTTCGCGAAACAGCTCGTTGCGTTCTCCGGTCTGATCGTCCGTGAGACAGGCGAGGAAGAGGAGAAGAAGGAAACAAAGGAGGACGAGCTTCCGGTTCTCGACGAACGTATCTTCAAATCCCCGACCTTTGCCCTTGAAGTCGGTGTGATGGAAGTCGTTCATATGGGTAAGATGGCCCTTGCAAACTTAAAGCTTGCAACAAGCGTCCTTCTGGAAAACAAATATGAATGTCTGGATGAGGTTTTTAAGAACGAGACAGAGATCGATATTTTAAATAAGAAGCTTACCGAATATCTCATTAAGGTCAACAACCTGTCCTTAAATGAGAAGCAGAAAGTTCAGGTCAGCAACCTCTTCTATAGCATCAGCGATTTAGAACGTGTGGGCGACCATGCGGAAAACCTCGCGGAGGCGGCACAGTACCTGAAGGAACATGGACTCGCTTTCTCAGAGACCGGGATCGAGGATCTCAAAGAGATTTCGAGCGCGGCCATCGGAGCTGTGGACCATGCAGTCGCTGCCCGTCAGGATGGCGGAATGGAGGATATCCGTCAGGTCAGCAAGCTGGAAGACCGTGTGGATACTCTCGAGGAGGAGATGCGTGACAAGCACATCGAGCGTCTTTCCAAGAACGAGTGCAACCCGTCCGCCGGCGTTGTGTTCTTAGATATCTTAAGCAATCTGGAACGTATCTCCGACCATGCTTATAATGTGGCCGGATATGTGAAGGATGAGCTGTAAAGCGCATTTCATCTGATGATTTTGATCCCGCATACAGATTACGGATAATATCCGGACTGTGTGCGGGATTTTTTTAGTATTTGCGGTCATTTGGAAAAATCAGCTTGCCAGCATATGCGATCTTCCGTATAATGAAGACATCAGACAACTTGTAACAGAACATGGGGGAAACTATGGAGACGAAGAAAAAAGATGACCGGAAACTTCTGGGCAGCCAGATCGAGGACCGGATCTTAGAGTATATAAAAGAGAAACCGTTGGAGGTGGGAGACCGGCTTCCGAACGAGTTTGAACTTGCGGAGATGTTTGAGGTGGGACGAAGCACGATCCGCGAGGCGGTAAAAGGTCTGGTGACGAAAGGAGTTCTGCAGGTGCGGAGAGGAGCGGGAACGTATGTCAGCAGTCTGACGCCTGCGGAGGATGATCCGTTAAGGCTTAACGCAAAGCTCCATGACAGGTTTAAGCTGGCGCTGGATCTCTTTGACGTCCGCCTGATCTTAGAGCCGGAGATCGCCGCTAAGGCGGCAGTTTATGCGACGGACGAGGATATCGCGACATTAAAGAGGCTGTGTAAGGAGACGGAGGAACTGTATCTGGCGGACAAGGATCACATGCCGAAAGACATTGAGTTCCACACCTGGATCGCCCGGTGCAGTAAGAATCAGGTCATGGAGTCCCTGATCCCGATCATCAATTCGGGAATCAATACCTTTGTAAACTTGACGAGGCGCTCACTGCGGACAGAGACGATCACGACCCACCGGGCCATCACGGAAGCCATCGCAAATCATGATTCCACCGGGGCGCGGTGTGCAATGGTGATGCATCTGACGTATAACAGGCAGGAGCTTTTGAGACGCCGGACGGCTTATAAGGCGCAGGGCGAGACAAAAGAGGAGAAAGAGCAGTAGGAGAGTAAAATGTCAGAAGCCATTCAAATGGAATAAGAATGCAGCGAGCAGGGAAAAATAATGCACAATTTTCCCCTGCTTTTTTTGTGCGAAAAAGAGAAAAGGCAAAATACATCAGACAAGTATTGCAAATTCCACAGAAAAATGGTAGATTAAGCACATAGACATAAGACATCAGACAAATATATCAAAAAACTTGCTAAACGGCTTGACATGTCTGATGAAAACGGAAAACAGGAAAGTCAAAACGTGAACTGTTTTTCCGGAATGAAACCATGAAGCGCAGAGCAGTCCGGTTCGGGGTATGATACGGATCTTTGCGCGGAACAACCAAAACAAATACACTGGGAGGTAAATCCACTATGTCTGAAGGAGTTGTACTCAACCCGACCCGCCTTGTTCTGGCAGCACTGATCGGTCTTGTGATCCTGCTCGTCCTGATCATCAAGTTTAATGTGCAGGCAATGATCGCGATCCTGATCGGAGCGATCAGCATCGGACTTCTTGCGGGAATGCCGACGAAAGATATTATCGCGGCAGTCAATGATGGAATTGGAAACACGTTAAAAGGAATTGCCTTACTTGTAGGCTTAGGATCCATGTTCGGCGCGATCCTGGAGGTCTCGGGCGGTGCACAGACGATCGCCGTCACGATGGTAAAGAAATTCGGTGACGAGAAGGCCGCGTGGGCGCTTGGAATCACAGGTCTCGTGATCGCGATGCCGGTATTCTTCGATGCAGGACTGATCATTCTGATCCCGTTAGCATTCTCCCTTGCAAAGAAGACAAAGCGTTCCTCTCTTCACTATGTGATCCCGCTCCTTGCAGGACTTGCGGTTGGACATGCGTTCATTCCGCCGACACCGGGACCGGTTCTCGTAGCAACGATGTTAAATGTAGATCTTGGCTGGGTCATCTTAGTCGGAATCTTCTGCGGAATCTTCGCGATGATCGTAGCCGGTCCGGTCTGGGGATCCATCTGTGGTAAGAAGTTTTATGTTCCGGTGCCGGAGAGCGTGGCAAATCAGGAAGAGATCGATGAGTCCAAGCTTCCGAGCTTCTGGCTGATCGTTGGGATCATCCTGATCCCGTTGGTGCTCATCATTCTGGACTCCATCTGCGGCGTCGTTCCGGCATTAGCCGGTGTTGCTCCGGTCTTTGAGTTCTTAGGTGAGCCGTTCGTAGCACTGTTACTTGCGACTCTGGCTGCTATGTTTGGTCTCGGCTTAAAACATGGCTACACGATGAAAGAGCTTGAGAAGGTTATGACAAAGTCCTTAGAGCCGACCGGTCTCATCCTTCTTGTTACCGCCTGCGGCGGCGTGCTCCGCTATGTGCTTCAATACTCCGGTCTCGGAAACGTGATCGGAAACGCGGTTGCATCCATGAATCTTCCGATCGTTATCCTTGCATTTATCATCGCAGTCCTTGTCCGTATCAGCGTCGGTTCCGCGACGGTTGCCATGACCATGGCGGCAGGTATTGTTGCGGCGCTTCCGGGAATCAGCGAGCTGTCCCCGTTATATCTGGCATGTACCGTAGCGGCAGTAGCGGGCGGCTCCACCGTATGTTCCCACTTCAATGATTCCGGTTTCTGGCTGGTAAGATCCCTCGTGGGAATCGACGAGAAGACGACTCTGAAAACCTGGACCATCATGGAGACCTTAGTCGGCGTGACCGGATTCCTTGTAGCACTTGTAATTTCATTCTTTGCGTAATAGAAAGATGCAGATACGCAGCTTAAAGCCGCGGTACATTCGAAACACAGAGAATGAACAAAATTGAAAAAACAGTTCCAATAAAATATATCATTCGCTCAGTAACGAGCAGCACCCCACGAAGAAAGAAGGAAATATCATGAAATGTCTGAAGAGTCAGGAAATGAGAAAACTTGCACCGGAGCTTGATCCGTTAAGAATCGGAACGGGCTGGAAGCCGGAAGAGCTTGCGATGCCGCAGGTCATCATCGAAAGCACGGCAGGTGATAGCCATCCGGGAAGCGGACATCTCCATATCCTTGTAGATGAAGTAAAAAAAGGAATCGCCGAGGCAGGCGGCCACGGCGCGAAATATTTCTGCACCGATATCTGCGACGGCGAGAGCCAGGGAACCGATGGAATCAACTACAGCCTTGCAAGCCGTGAGATGATCGCGAACATGATCGAGATCCACGCGAACGCGACTCCCTTCGATGCAGGCGTATATCTCGCAAGCTGTGATAAGGGAATGCCGGCAAACCTCATGGGCTTATTCCGCGTGAATATTCCGGCGGTTGTTGTTCCGGGCGGAACCATGAATGCAGGTCCGGAGATGTTAACCCTGGAACAGCTTGGCATGTACAGCGCCCAGTATGAGCGCGGTGAGATCGATGAGAAACGCTTAAACTGGGCAAAGCATAACGCATGTCCGAGCTGCGGCGCTTGTTCCTTTATCGGAACTGCATCCACCATGCAGATCATGGCCGAGGCTCTTGGCCTTGCCCTTCCGGGAAGTGCATTGATGCCTGCGACAAGCCCGGATCTCTTAAACTACGCGAGAGAGGCCGGAAAACAGGCGGTTAAGCTTGCGAAGATGGACAACATGCGTCCGAGTGATATCGTGACGATGGACAGCTTCGAAAACGCGATCCTTGTACATGCGGCCATCTCCGGAAGTACAAACTGCTTACTCCACCTTCCGGCGATCGCTCATGAACTTGGAATCGAGATCACAGGTGACACCTTCGACAGACTCCACCGCGGCGCGAAGTATCTTCTTGATATCCGCCCGGCAGGAAAGTGGCCGGCAGAGTGCTTCTACTATGCAGGCGGCGTTCCGGCGATCATGGAGGAGATCAAAGACCACCTTCACCTTGATGTCATGACCGTGACTGGAAAGACTCTCGGTGAGAACTTAAAGGAATTAAAAGAGAACGGATTCTATGAGCGCTGCGAGAAATGGCTCCGGAAGTTCAATGAGCGCTACGGAATCTCCATCACAAGACAGGATATCATCCGTCCGGCTGACAAGGCCATCGGAACCGACGGCAGCATCGCAGTTCTGCGCGGAAACCTTGCTCCGGAAGGTGCGGTTATCAAGCACACCGCATGCCCGAAGGAGATGTTCAAGGCAGTTCTCAAGGCGAGACCGTTTGATAGCGAGGAAGAGTGTCTGGATGCTGTCCTAAAACATAAAGTTCAGAAAGGTGACGCAGTCTTCATCCGTTACGAGGGACCGAAGGGAAGCGGTATGCCGGAGATGTTCTACACCTCCGAGGCCATCAGCAGCGACAAGGAGCTTGGCCGTTCCATCGCCCTGATCACAGACGGAAGATTCTCCGGTGCATCCACAGGTCCGGTTATCGGACACTGCAGTCCGGAGGCGGCAGACGGCGGCCCGATCGCTCTCGTTGAGGAAGGCGATCTCATCGAGATCGATGTGATGGAAAGAAAGTTAAACATCATCGGTATCAAGGGCGAGAGAAAGACTCCGGAGGAGATCGACGCAGTCCTTGCTGAGAGAAAGAAAAACTGGAAGCCGAGAGAGCTCCGCTACAAGAGCGGTGTGCTCCGCATGTTCAGTGAGCATGCGGCAAGCCCGATGAAAGGTGCATATCTGGAATTCTAAAAAAATAAAATGAGACTGGCAGTAAATGCTGGCTGCCGGCCTGCAAAAGAAACGTCCCGGATCCTGAGATGACAGTTCTCTCTGATCCGGGGCGTTTTTATATCATTACCATTTCGCATTCCAAATCGGCAAAATCTACTGCTGCCACTGTACTGTTACGGAATTATCAGTTCAGAAAATTCCTATCTGCATACAGGAACAGCCACATACTTTTCATATAATAAAGATTGCACGAACGAGTGTTCCTGTGGTAGAATGGTAGTATCTGTTGCCGGAATACCGGTGGTTTCAGTATGTGGGAGATACGAGCAGAACTGTCGGTATCCGGAAACGTGAAAGGGGAACAGAATGAACAATTACGATACATTAAATCCGATGCAGCGGGAAGCTGTCTTAACTACGGAAGGTCCGCTCTTAGTGCTGGCGGGTGCAGGATCCGGAAAGACACGGGCGCTGACACACCGGGTTGCTTATTTAATAGAGGAAAAGGGTGTGAAGCCCTGGAATATTCTGGCGATCACCTTTACAAACAAGGCGGCGGGAGAGATGCGGGACCGCGTCAACAGCCTTGTGGAATACGGCGCGGATAGTGTCTGGGTCAGCACCTTCCACTCCCTCTGTGTGCGGATCTTAAGGAGATTTATTGAGAATATCGGCTACACGACGGATTTTTCCATCTATGATTCCGATGATACAAAAACCCTGATGAAACAGATCTTCAAGGATCTTGAGGTGAATACGAAGGTATTAAAAGAACGGGGCGTCCTCGGCGTGATCTCCTCCGCAAAGAACGAGATGATCAGTCCGGAAGAATTTATGCTCAGCGCGAAGGCTGAGGGTGATTCGAGACTGAAACGGATCGCGGAGCTCTATATGGAGTACCAGAAACGTTTAAAAAAGAACAATGCCCTGGATTTCGATGACCTTCTTGTAAAGACCGTGGAGTTGTTCCAGTCAAAGCAGGAAGTTTTGGAGTATTATCAGGACCGTTTCCGCTATATTATGGTGGATGAGTATCAGGATACAAATACGGTACAGTTTAAGCTTGTGAGCCTTTTAGCGGCAAAATACCGGAATATCTGCGTGGTGGGCGATGATGACCAGTCGATCTACCGGTTCCGCGGTGCGAATATCAGAAATATCTTAAGCTTTGAGGAGACGTTCCCGGGGGCGAAGGTGATCAAGCTGGAGCAGAACTACCGTTCTACGAAGATGATCCTGGATTCGGCGAATGAAGTGATCAGGAACAATACCGGAAGAAAGGATAAGACGCTCTGGACCGAGAATGAGGTGGGCGAGCGGCCGGTGTTCCGGGAGTTCAGCTCTTCCTTTGAGGAAGCGGAGTGGATCGTGCGGGATATCGTAAAAAAGGGCGGTCCATGGAAGGATTACGCGATCCTTTACCGGACGAATGCCCAGTCCCGTATATTCGAGGAGAAATGTGTTGCGTACAATCTCCCGTATCGTCTCGTGGGCGGTGTAAACTTCTACCAGAGAAAAGAGATCAAGGATGTTCTCTGCTATTTAAAGACGATCGCCAATGGGCGGGATGACCTGGCTGTGCAGAGGATCATCAATGTTCCGAAGCGCGGAATCGGAGCTATGAGTGTCGCCCGGGTGAACATGTTCGCGATGGAAAACGATATGAGTTTCTATGAGGCGCTGGAGAGGGTGCAGGCTGTTCCGGGAATCGGAAAAGCGGCGTTAAAGATCGGAGTATTTACAGACCAGATCAGCGAGTTCCGGAAGATGTTAAAGGAAGAGACTCCGATCAAGGATGTGATTGAGGCGATCCTTGATAAGACAGGATATCGTGATGAGCTGAAGGAAGAGGGCGAGGTGGAAGCCGAGTCCAGAATGGAAAATATTGAGGAATTGATCAACAAGGCAGTCTCCTACTGGGAGAGCGCCGAGGAACCGAGTCTTTCCGCGTTCCTGGAGGAAGTTGCCCTGGTTGCGGATATCGACAGTATGGATGAGTCAGAGGATAGAATTATCCTTATGACACTGCATTCCGCGAAAGGTCTGGAGTTCCCGTATGTGTATCTTGCGGGAATGGAAGATGGACTTTTCCCGAGTATGATGTCTCTGATGGAGGGACCGGAGGCACTGGAGGAAGAGCGCCGTCTCTGCTATGTGGGAATCACGAGGGCGGAGAAGCGGCTGACGCTGACCGCCGCAAAGAGCCGTATGGTGAAGGGCGAGATGCAGTACGCGAGAACGAGCCGGTTTATTGACGAGATCCCGGATGTGTGCCTGGAACGTCCGGATCGGGATGATTCAAAGACCGGATGGAAGAAAATGGCGGACGCATACAGGAATCTTCCGGAGGAAGCAGGACTTCCGTGGGCGAAGGCTTCCGGCGCGGACGGAAAAGCGGCTGACGGTCACACCGGAAGATTCCAGAACCGCCCGGCGGGGGTGAGTCTTTTTGGACAGAAATCCGATGCCTATAAGAATCCATATGCCTCCGGGACTTCTGCGGCGCCGAAGAACACGCCGACCTTCGGAAAGGCGTTTACCGTAGAAAAACCGAAGTCTTTGGATTTCTCCGAAGGCGACCGCGTCCATCACATGCGTTTTGGTGACGGAACCGTGAAATCCATCGCGGACGGCGGAAAAGATTTCGAGGTCACAGTCGATTTTGATCATGCGGCGATCGGGACAAGGAAGATGTTTGCTTCCTTTGCGAAGCTGAAGAAGCTGTAAATAAATCAGCCAAAAGAAATTTAGTATTGATTTTTTTTAGGCAATCGCATATAATTAAAAACAGCTAAGGAAAGTGCTTATATGTCTATGAGTACGCGAAAACCCCCGGAGGTGCCACTCCGGGGGTTTTCTTGCTCTTTGCGGTGAGCTAAACCATTTAGGCTGTTACTGTCGGTTGTCCCTATCCAGCCATTTGCAAACATAGTAGCCAACTATGCTTGCCGCGACAGAGACAAGGAAAGTGTTTATGTAATCTATAAATACCGCCTCCTTTCTGCTGGAGGTTCGACAGCGACTTAATTTTATCATGTTTGCTTGTGAAACTCCATATATCGAAGTATAAAAAAGAGAAAGGAAAGTCAAAACGTGATTGAAAAAGTTTGGTATTGATTTTTCCTAAATAATCGCATATAATGAAATGTAGCTAAGAAATGTACTTATTGTCCACAGACACACGAAAACCCCTGAAGTTGCCGCTTCAGGGGTTTTCTTGCTCGTTACGGTGAGCTGATCCATTTAGGTTGTTACTGTCTGTTATCCCTGTCCAACCATTTGCACACATAGTAGCCAACTATGCTTGCCATAACAGAGAGAAGAAATGTACTTAGGAATTCCACAAACAACACCTCCCTTCTACTGGAGGTTCGACAGCGACCTAATTTTATCATGTTTGCTTGTGAAACTCCATATATCGAAGTATAAAAAAGAGATGCATAAAACTGTGAAAATTTAGGGATAGTAAAAACCATAAAATCATGATATACTATTACAAAGTATCTGTCCGTGCGGATCATTCTTGTCCGGGGCGGCTGTGAAACAGAAAGGATGTGTGAGGATGAACAAATTCGATACGATGAGTAAAGACGCACTCAGCAAAATGGAAGAGCTTATAAACGCGTCCAAGCTGAATGAACTGCTTCATAAAAAAGAAGAAGAGGATAAGAAAAAGAATTGTATCCTCTGGGTGCTTGCTATCATCGGCGCTGTTGCTGCTGTAGCCGGAATCGCATACGCAGTATATCGCTTCTTTACACCGGATTATCTGGAAGATTTTGAAGACGATTTCGACGATGATTTCGACGATGACTTTTTCGAGGAAGAGGAGGAAACTCCGAAAAAAGCTGTCGAGAAGGATGACGAGAAAGAAGCTTAAGCCGAAATGCTTACAAACACAATGAGAACGAGGCTGTGGCAGGGATCGCTTGCACAGCCTTTTTCTGTGCATAAAAACATATCAGGGAACGAGGCATCGTTTACGCGCTGTGCGATCAGAAACGGAAAAATCCGATTCCCGGCAGAAAAAGGAGTACAAAAATTATATGAAAAAAGGTGAGATCTACACCGGTACAGTGGAAAAGATGGATTTTCCAAATAAAGGAATCCTCCATATCGGAGAGGAAAAGGTAGTTGTAAAGAACGCGCTCCCGGGGCAGACCGTCGAGATCGCGATCTCCAAGCAGCGCAAAGGAAGATGCGAGGGAAGACTCCTTAAGGTCGTGACTCCTGCAGCATACGAAAATACAGAGGGCGCATGTCCTCATCGTGCGGACTGCGGTGGATGTACGTACCAGACGGTTCCTTATGAGGAACAGTTAAAGATCAAGGAGCAGCAGGTCCGGGCTCTTTTAGATCCGGTTCTGCCGGCCGGCTACAATTTTGAGGGGATCAAAGGTAGTCCGTTGACAAAGGCATACCGCAACAAAATGGAATTTTCCTTCGGAGATGAGTTTAAGGACGGTCCCATGACTCTGGGAATGCATAAACGCGGCAGCTTTTATGATATCGTGACCGTGGACCAGTGTGTGCTGGTGCATCCGGATTGCTGTAAGATCTTAAGAGCGACGTTGGATTATTTTACGGAGCACGGAGCAGTCTTCTATAAAAAAATGGCGCATGTCGGTTATCTGAGACATCTTCTCGTCCGCCGCGGTGTGAAGACCGGGGAGATCCTTGTGGATCTTGTGACCTCCACCCAGACGGAGGGAACCTGGAAGAGTGATAAGAATGAGGAAGCGCTGCTTGAGGGCTGGAAAGAAAAACTTCTGGGACTGGATCTGGAAGGCTCTTTTGCCGGAATCCTCCACACAGAAAACGACAGCCTTGCGGATGTGGTTCAGAATGACCGTACGGTGATCCTTTACGGACAGGACTTCTTTATGGAAGAGCTTCTGGGATTAAAATTTAAGATCACTCCATTCTCCTTTTTCCAGACCAACTCTCTCGGTGCGGAGGTGCTCTATGAAACAGCCCGCGAATACATCGGTGAGACAGACGGAAGAAAGGTCTTCGATCTCTACAGCGGAACCGGTACCATTGCCCAGATCCTGGCTCCGGCGGCAGAACATGTGACCGGCGTGGAGATCATTGAGGAAGCTGTTGAGGCGGCGAAGGTGAACGCGGCGCAGAATGGACTGACAAACTGCGACTTCATCGCAGGGGATGTTTTAAAAGTATTAGATACCTTAGAGGAACGCCCGGATCTCATCGTTTTGGACCCGCCGAGAGACGGAATCCATCCGAAGGCGCTTCCAAAGATCATCGACCATTATGGATGTGAAAAAATGATCTATATTTCCTGCAAACCAACGAGCCTTGCGAGAGATCTCGTTGTGCTGCAGGCAAAAGGTTATGAGGTCACAAGAGTATGCTGTGTCGACATGTTCCCGGGGACGACGCAGGTGGAGACAGTTGTTTTACTTTCCAAGGGAATGGTCGACGGCAGAAAAGTTAAGGTGGACTTCTCTCTGGAGGATATGGATTTATCTGAATTTAAAGGGAAAGCAACTTACGAGCAGATAAAGACTTATGTACTGGAGCAGACAGGACTGAAGGTTTCTTCGTTGTATATTGCACAGATTAAGAAGAAATGTGGTTTGGATGTTGGTGAGAACTTTAATTTGTCTAAATCAGACAATGCGAGACAGCCACAGTGTACACCGGAGAAGGAAGATGCAATTATGCAGGCGTTTAAGCATTTTGGAATGATTTATTGTGGATAAATGAACATCGTGTGTCTATCTTACTGATAGGAAACGTAAAAAGGACATTCCTGAACCGTAATTATTACGGGTCAAAGGATGTCCTTTTTGGATGTCTTGGAGTGTCCAAAGGACAAGGTAATGAAATTGAGAATACTAAGACTGATAAGAATAATATCTATCTTATCTAATCGAGAGATAAGGATGGATGGGATGATTACTAAGATTGAAGAATTCGCTTTTTCATGATATACTTTTTCGTAACTGTTAGAAATAAATTATCCAATTTACTGATAGAAAAAATGATAAATACGCAATTTCAATAGGAGATTGGTCGTTTTCTCTGCAACGGTCTTCACAAGGAGAATAAGCATTTTTATAATGAACAGAGAAAGTTATCACTTTCTGTGTGAAATGTGGTATAAGCTAAAATATAAGAGCAAAAACATAAACGAAAGAAAGAGGTAAATAACTGTGGCATTACTACAGGATTTGATAAAACAGATTGATGATGAGACGCTTAAACAGCGAATTATGGTGGAGGTGGGGAAGCTTACCAAGCAGAAAAAGTTCGGCTTGGTCTTTGAGGAACATCTGCCGGAGTGCACGCCACTTTATGATATGGAAATCAGAAGAGATTCCAAGGTGGCATTGAAAAACGGACAGATATCAGATATTTACATTGTGAATTCCATTGATGGAGATAAGGCAATCTGCGAACACAAGATAGATCATACCCAGGCGGAGTTTGCTCTGGACGAACTTGTTGCCATTGCGGAATTCGGTGAACCAATCTATCCGTATCTTAAGCCGATTGATGCGGTATGCAATGCACCTAACAGCGACCTTTGGCATACGCTGATAGAAGCAGACAACTATCATGCTTTGCAACTGCTAGAATATTTGTACGCTGGCAAGGTGGACTGCATCTACATTGATCCACCATACAACACGGGAGCGCGGGATTGGAAATATAACAACGATTATGTGGATGGCTCTGATGCCTACCGTCACAGCAAGTGGTTATCGTTTATGGAGAAAAGACTCCACATTGCAAAGAAATTGTTGAATCCAAAGACAGGAGTTCTTATTGTTACGATTGATGAACATGAGGTGCATCATCTCCGAGTATTATTAGAAGAGATTTTTGCTGATTATTATATTCAGATGACTACCGATGTTATCAATCCCAAGGGGGTTACTCAAGGACGATTTTCTCGTGTTGAGGAATACAATATATTTTGCTTTGCACCAGAAGCCTTTGTTGCCGATAGCGAAGATAATTTGTTAAATCCTCCAGATAAGAAAAAGATTCCTCGTTGGAAGGGCCTATTGAGATCTGGAACGGATGCACAAAGAGAAGATAGAGAAAATATGTTTTATCCTGTTCTCATAGATACCGAATTAGGAAAAGTTGTTGGAGTAGGACAATCGTTGCCATTACCACAAGTCCCTAATCTTGAAGAGAAAATTGACGGTTATGCCACAGCATGGCCTATACGAAAAGATGGTTCCTATGGTAGATGGAGTGTAGGGGCTGAAACTTTGCGTGAACTTATCGACAAAGGCTATGTCTCATGTGGAAAGTTTGATTCTTCGCGAAAAACATGGGGAATCTCATATATAAGTCAGCCAAATCAAAAGTTGATTGAAGAAGGTAGAATTGTAATTACAGGAAGAGATCCAAAGACAAATGTAGTTTCGGTGGAATATGCGAGTGATAACAACAGGGTTATTAAAACCGTATGGCATAGAACATCACATGATGCTGGAGCTTACGGAACTGACCTTATTACGGAGATAATAGGACAGACAAACGCGTTTTCTTTCCCAAAATCGTTGTATGCGACTCACGATTCTATTGCATCAATTGTTCGTAGGAAAAAGGATGCATTAATCTTGGACTTCTTTGCAGGTAGTGGTACAACATTAAATGCTATAAACCTTCTTAACTACGAGGATGGCGGCTCAAGGAGATGTATTCTTATAACTAATAATGAGGTTTCAGACTCTGATGCGAAGGAACTCATCAAGTATGGTAATGTTCCAGGAACACAAATATGGGAAAATCACGGAATCTGTCGTTCTGTTACATGGCCAAGAACCAAGTATAGCATTCTTGGTGTTCATAGTGATGGTACGCCTTTGCAAAAAGATTATATTACTACACGTACTATAGAAGATGAAGCGGAAAGAAGTATAAAACAAATAAGATTCAATCCTGAGCAAATTGTAGACATCAAAATACGCAAGGATATCGTTTCTTTGCTTGGAAAGGATAAGTTGCCCCAAAGCTTGGTAAAGCCAGGAATTGATTTCGTGGTATCTGAGAAGTATAATGCGACTATTCTTTTTTCACCATCCGCTTATGAAGAATGGATTGCTGCTTTGGATGGTCAAGATCACGTAACTGAATTATATGTTGTCACTACTAGTAACAAAGAGTTTAAGAAGATAAAAGAGCAACTTATTGAAGCTATGGGAGCAATAGCCGTGTCGAAGATTGAGAAGATTTCTATGGCAGTTGGATTTAAAGCGAATGCTGCCTACTTCAAACTTGGATTTCTTGACAAGGCATCCGTACGCATTGGCAGACAGTTTAGAGAAATGCTTCCTATCTTGTGGATGAAAGCAGGCTGCTTTGGACCTTGCCCGTCACTCATAGACCAGAAGATTCCCGAATATATGATTTTCCCGGAGAACCGAATTGCGATTTTAAACGACAACAGTTGCTTTGCAGAGTTTGCCGAAGAAGTTAGGAATACATCGAAAATTGAAACTGTCTATCTTGTGACGGACTCCGATGCCGATTATCGCAGTATGTCCAAGGAATTGAATGTAAAGCAGACATATCAGTTATACAGAGATTATCTGGATAATTTTAGAATAAATAGCAGGAGGTAACCGTGATGAGAGATGAATTAATATCCTTTCAGCAGATAGCTGTTTCAAAGCTACTTGCCGAGATAAACAGTGCACAGGCTTACCATAGAGTAGATGGACGTCCGCAGGTGATTGCATTTCGCGCTCCGACAGGCTCCGGTAAGACCATTGTCATGACGGAGGTTATCGAAGATATCTTAAACGGAACGGAGACTACCGTTGAGCAGCCGGAGGCTATATTTGTATGGCTTTCCGATTCTCCTCAACTGAACGAACAGTCAAAGACGAAGATTATACAGAAGGCAGACAAAATCCGTCCAAATCAATGCGTCACGATTGAGGATGATTCTTTTGATCAGGAAATGCTTGATGATGGTATGATTTATTTCCTGAACACGCAAAAACTCGGAAAAGCAAGCCGGCTTGTCAACGGCGGTGACAGCCGTACATATACCATCTGGCAGTCTCTGCAAAATACCGCCGAGCGGAAAGGCAATCATCTGTATGTGATCATTGATGAGGCTCATCGTGGAATGCAAGATAGAGACGCCGCAAAAGCAACATCTATTATGCAGAAATTTCTGAAAGGTAGCGAAGCTGACGGTCTTGACGCAATGCCTGTCGTTATAGGCATGAGTGCTACAGATGAACGTTTCCGCAGGCTTGTGGGCAATATTTCTTCTGTCCGCCATGATGTGGACGTCAGACCGGATGAAGTCAGGGCGTCAGGGCTTTTGAAGGATCGAATTATTATCACTTACCCGGAACAGGACTCCATTGACGATATGGTAATCCTCCAGGCGGCCGCAGATGAGTGGAAAGACAAATGTGAACATTGGAATTACTACTGTACGACGCAGAAAAGTCAGCAAGTGCGTCCTGTACTGGTCATACAGGTTGAAAACCGTAATAGTAACAGTGCCTCTGCTACCGAAATCGGAGAATGTCTATCGCGCATTGAAATGCGGACAGGTGCAAGATTCTCTGAATATGAGGTCGTTCACACTTTCGGACAGACTGCGACCATTGAAGCGGGCGGTCTGAAGATACACCATGTGGATGCCTCGGACATTGCTGATAATAAGAAAATACGAGTTGTGTTCTTCAAAGAAAATCTCTCGACAGGTTGGGATTGTCCAAGAGCAGAAACCATGATGTCTTTCCGTCATGCACAGGACGCTACATATATTGCTCAGTTGCTTGGTCGAATGATTCGCACACCGTTGCAGCGGCATATCGACGTGGATGAAACGCTAAATGAAGTGCGTCTTTTCTTACCACACTTTAACAAGGATAATGTTGAATCAGTTATGAAAGCATTGCAGGATGAGGAGGGTAGCGACATTCCAGCTGATGTTGAGGGTGAGAGTTACGGAAATGATTCACATGAGACTTGGGGATACCGTCCGAGGAAACGCCAGCCGAAGGTTGAATTGAATCAGATGACTTTGGCGGGTTTTGCACAATCACTGGGTATTTCTGCCGATCCGTTGTTTGAAGCACCAGAAAGTGAAGCAGGTGATACGACTGAGGGTGGGGCTGCGCAGGAAGAGTCTGTATCCTCACAGCAGCAAAAGCCTGATACCAACATCGACAATCCATCTGTAAGGAATGTGCCTGCACCGCAGAGTATAAATCAGGACACAACATTTGCACCTCAGCAATCCGATGTGGCTGCGTCAAGCACACCAGAGCTGGAACAGGAGCAATTTGTTTTCACAGACAGTATTGACAGAGAGGCGATTGCAACATTCATTAACAAAACCGCTCTCATTACCTATGAAATCAAACCGTTCAAGACAACGGATTATCTGCCGTCATTGATCAAACTTGCCTCGCTTATTAAGAACACCGGTCTTGATTCCTATGCGCTACACAGCATTCAGCAAGACGGCATCAGAATGATAAAGGAATACATCGGTAGGTTGAAAGAAAACGGTGAGTATGACGTTCTCACTTCTGAAGTAAAAAAGCTGAACCTGTCGTGGAAGGTCTTTGATGCGTTTGGTAAGGCGGTCAACGATGATAAGGAATATATTTACTACACATCTTCGGACGAGGACATCGACCGTAAATTTCGAATTGCAGAAAAGATACTTGGTGGATTTGGACTTGGCGCGGCATACGGCACTCTGCACTTTAACCCAGAGAATCCGTCCGAGTATATGGTTCATGTCATTTTGTTTGCGGCAGAAAAAGACTGCGTAGATAAACTGCATCTCTATGCTAAAAACAAGTTTAATGAAATGAGCGACACATATAGACTCCAATTTGCTCACATGCAGAGTGAAAAGTACCGCAAACAGTATGATGCCATCATTTCAAACGGAAATGAGGTCAGTGCTCACAGTTTCCATCTTCCGGAGCAAATCCGACCAATAGTTGACCTGGATGGTGAAAAATACTATAACCACTTTTTTGTAAATGAGGAAGTTGGTTACGCAAAGATAAAGTTGGATTCTTGGGAGAAAGCCGTGATTGAGGAAGAGTCAAAGAGGGACGATTTTATTTGCTGGATTCGCAACCCGTCCAAAGGCTGGGGACTTTGCTTGCAAAGATTGGAAAATGGAATTGTTAAGGGATTTTATCCTGATTTTCTCATCATAAGAAATGTTGTGGGAATCGGATATGTCATCGATATTCTTGAACCCCACCGTGGTGACTTGACAGACAATCTCTCCAAGGCAAAAGCACTGGTTGATTATGCACAAAAGCAACCGAGTGCACCGATTGGCAGATTACAGATGATTCGTGAGGGTAAAGACAGCATTACGGGTAAAAAACGCATGAAACGACTTAATCTCGCCAAAAGAGCAGTTAGAGAGAAAGTTATGCAGTTACAGACTACACAGGAGCTGGATGCCCTGTTCCTTGATGACCGTCTGGTAGAGTAATAGGAGATGAATTCTATGGGGAGAGATGACTACAGGGAAGAACGAGTGAAAAATGCAGTAAAAAAGCATGGAAAAACACTTTGGCATTATACAGATATAAATGCATTATGTGGGATTATTGGTAAGAAAGAAATTTGGTTTGGCAGTGCAGAACATATGAATGATCGAGAGGAACTAATAGGGTTTATTAACGATCTGGAAAACGAAGTATATGCATGCATTGATTCAGCTAATAAGGAAAAAGCCAATGATGTTTTTGGGCAAATCAAAGATAGATTGCAAAAAGAATATCCATATATATTTTGCGTATCTAAAGCACGTAATGATGTGGCACAATGGGATAGGTACGCACACGGCGGACAAGGAGTAGCGATTGTATTTAATACAGAAACATTATTTAAGCTTATTTTTTACAATCAGATCATTATAAATGAAGAATATTATGGTTATTGTGCTAAGCAACATAAAATGAAAGAACTGTTACGAGATTATATTCAATATGATAAGATGGACGATTTTTCAAATTTAAACGGTTTGATTGATAATTTGTTGTTATGTGCAATGATTCATAAGCATGAAAGTTTTTCGACGGAGCAAGAAATAAGGATTTCTCCACTTTTTGTTAATGAAAATGATAAGCATCTTCAATGTAAAGTACTTAATACTATTAGACAGGTATATATTTTGAATTTAGCAGAATTGTGTGAAAAAGAAGGAATAGACTTTGAAGATTTATTCGACTCTATTGTTATTGGGCCTACATCAAAACAAACCGTAAGAGATTTGCAGTTTTATTGTAAAAATAATGGGTTGTTAAAACTTGCAAACAAAGTGAAGAAATCAGATTGTCCATTAAGATAAGGGCAAATAAGATGTGCATATATTTAAGAAGCATAGAAAACAAGACAGATTACCCCACTTAGGAGAGTAATCTGCCTTACTTTTTGGAGTTAGTTTACAATTTC
>OOCP01000853.1_pt1 | contig 35669 bp, 27 predicted proteins | sample 1671511 | NCBI WGS metagenome assembly OOCP01 (sample SAMN06348164, study PRJEB24527) | human gut metagenome | biome: human gut; feature: ankylosing spondylitis patient; material: feces | host: Homo sapiens | place: China | collected 2015-10 | reverse complement strand
GAATATCTGCAGCAGACCTATCCCGGAGAGGTCAGACGCTGTCAGCGCAGAATTGCGGAAATATTGGACAAATACGACTATGAAGGAAGCATGATCTATGATGAATATCCGGACCGCCTGAGTCTGTTCCGGATAGCGGATACGATCAGCACGATCCTGGAACAGGAAGCGGAAAAAGTATCAAAGGATCTGATCCATGTGTTGGTGTGCAATGAGATCTACAAAAGGAGACACGGTGGACGACGGGGAATGATTGCGTTCTTATAGGAAAGCGTGCTATAATATGCGCAAAACATTTGAAAAACAGGATAAACCATGGAAGAACTGAAAATACTTTTACAGAAAATTTTGAATAAAGATCTGCAGCAGATCATCCTGAGCAACAGCCGTCATCCGGAACAGACCCAGAAGGTAAAGATCCGCCCGGTGCTGATCCGGGAGGAACTGTTGTTCCAGGAGACTGCTTACAGAGGAACTCAGGCATTTCACGAGAATTTTACAGCAGAACAGCTGACGGACCGGATCTGCACCGCCTTACAGGAGCAGTTCCGGCAGGGAGAATTCTCAGCGAAGACCCTGCAGGCCACCGTTCTGGTCAGCAAAAAGGGCAAGCTGACACTGAAGGTGAAAAACAGTGGCAAGGCACCGCGGACGGCTGCTTCTGAAGAGGAGGAACTGCAGGCACTGGCTCACAACCGTACCAAGCATTATATTTTAGAGGAAGGAAAACCGGTGGATTTCCTGGTAGGACTGGGCGTGCAGACCCCGGACGGCCGGGTGACCAGGGCGAGATTTGATAAATTCCGTCAGATCAACCGGTATCTGGAATTTATCGAGGATGTGATCGATGAACTGCCGAAAGACCGTACCATCCGCATTATTGATTTTGGCTGCGGCAAATCCTATCTTACCTTTGCAATGTACTATTATCTGCATGAATTACAGCATAGAGATATCCAAGTGACCGGACTGGATCTGAAGACCGATGTGATCCAGCACTGCAATGAACTGGCGGAAAAGCTGGGGTATGACAGATTAAAGTTCGAGAGGGGAGACATCAGTACCTACGAGGGCACAGATGTGGCGGACATGGTGGTGACCCTGCATGCCTGTGACCTTGCCACAGATTATGCGTTAGACAAGGCGGTAAAATGGGGGGCCAGAGTCATTCTGGCGGTTCCCTGTTGTCAGCATGAACTGAACCGGCAGATAAAATGTGATCCTTTAAAACCAGTGTTAAAATACGGCATCATCAAGGAGCGCGTGGCAGCACTGCTCACCGATGCTTTGAGAGCAAATCTGCTGGAACAACAGGGCTATGAGACCCAGATCCTGGAATTCATCGATATGGAACATACCCCGAAGAATCTGTTGATCCGGGCAGTGAAAAAGAATGGTATGCGCCCGAAGAAAAGCGCAGATATCGGTACTGTGGAGGAACTGCTCCATGTGGCACCGACACTGGAAAAATTGCTGAATAATGAATGAGTGAAGAATCAAGAATGAAGAAAACGATCATTAGAATTGCCGTGTGTGTTGTAGTATTTCTGGCATCAGCACTGATCATCGGCAGCATTATGAATCAGGGACATAACAATATGACCATGGAGATGGCTCCGGCCACTCTGCCTATGATCACCATGGAAAGCGGCGGTGTGGCATGCAATGAACTGCACGGAAATACCGTGGAGATGGATGTGGCTTACCAGAAGGACTGCATTACTCTGCTGGGGGAGGGCAGACAGGCGAATTTCACCGTGGATACGTTCGGAAGAGAAATTACGGGGATCTCGACAGAGGTTCGCAGCATCGACGGCAGCCGGCTGATCGAGAACAGTGAAGTCACCGGATGGAAGGCAAATGGGAAAAGCTTTTCCGTTTCCCTTACGTTAAAAGACCTGATCGACACGAATACACAATACAGTCTGACCCTGATCCTGGAACTGGAAGGGGAACAGAAGGTATATTATTATACGACTATTTTATGGAATGATGATGTGCATATTTCGGAAATCCTGGAATTTGCGACAGATTTCCACGGAAAATTATACGACAAGGAAGTGGCCAAGGAACTGACGAAATATCTGGAACCGAATTCCAAGCTGACAGATAACGGCACTTTTCATAAAGTGAATATTCACAGCAGCTTTCAGCAGATCACCTGGGGCAGTCTGGAACCGGTCCAGGAGGACGCGGCTTCCATCCGGCTGACACAGATCAGTGGGAATGTGGCCTCTCTGCTGATGGATTTTGTGGTATCCACCGGAGAGGGCAAAAATAAGATCTACTACAATGTCGAAGAGTATTACAGAGTCAGATATACTTCGGAGAGAATGTATCTGCTGGATTATGAGCGTACCATGACACAGATCCCGGATACTACCCGGATGTATGCCAATGACAAGATCCTTCTGGGAATCACGGATGAAAATGTGGATATGATGGAGAGCGCGGATGGCAATACCGTGGTGTTCTCCGATATGGGGCAGTTACTCAGCTATAATGCGGCTACCAACGGACTGACAGTGATCTTCTCCTTCTATGATAAAGATAATGCCGACCGGCGGACTCTGTATGACAATCATGGCATCAAGATCCTGGATGTAGACGAGGGCGGTAATGTGAAATTTGCCGTGTATGGTTACATGAACCGCGGAAGACATGAGGGAGAGACCGGCATTCAGATCATCAGCTATGACAATTCGCTGAATACGATCGAGGAAGAAGTCTATATCCCATATTCCAAGAGCTATGCGGTGCTGAAGGATGAGATGGAACAGCTGCTGTACCGGAACAGACAGCAACATGTATATTTTTTCCTGGAAAACGGTGTCTATGATGTGGATCTGGAGAATCGCAGCGCTGAACAGCTGGTAAGTATAAGACAGGATGACAGCCTTCAGGTATCGGAGAACCATGAGATCATCGTATGGCAGGAAGGGGATGACATCAACCACAGCAACCAGCTGAATGTCCGGAATCTGAATACCGGAGAACAGACAGTGATCCGGGCGGGGGACGGTGAGGCTATCCGGCCGCTTGGCTTCATGGGAGAAGATATTATCTACGGCGTGGCCAGGGAGAGCGACATCCGGACAGAGAATTCCGGACAGATCTTTTACCCCATGTATAAGGTCTGCATCAGCAATTCTTCCGGAAATAATCTGAAGGAATACGGACAGGATGGCATCTATATCGTGGATTGCGCCATCGAGGGCAATCAGATTACCCTGTCGAGAATACAGCGTTCTGAGAACGGCAGCTATCAGGAGATCCTGAATGACCAGATCATGAACAATGTGGAAGAAGAGCCGGGACAGAATAAAGTAGTTACGGCGGACATTGATATTTATGAGAGATATGTGCAGATACAGACCAAGACAACCATTGATACCAAGACTATCAAGGTGCTGAATCCGAAGGAGGTCGTATTTGAGGGCGGAAGAGAACTGACACTGGATGCGGTCAGCGAAGTTTCCAGATATTATGTATACAATGCTTATGGAGTACAGGGCATTTACAGTGCCCCGGGCAAGGCGGTGAAGGAAGCCTACGATTCCTCCGGGGTTGTTACGAACGACCGCGGCATTACGGTATGGCTGAAGGGCAATCGTGTCAGCAGGAACCAGATCATGGCAATCAAGGAGGAAAGTGTCACGGACCAGAAGAACAGCCTGACGGTATGTCTGGACAATATCCTGCGGCATGCCGGAATCACCCGCAACACCGAATATGACCTGGCGCAGGGCAAGACGGCAATACAGATTCTGGAAGAAAATATGACAGGCGTACAGGTACTGGATCTGAGCGGCTGTAGTCTGGATGCGGTACTGTATTATGTGAATCAGGATATTCCGGTACTGGCGATCCTGGAGGATGGCGAGGCGGTGCTGGTGACCGGATTTAATGAATTCAACGTTGTCATCATGGAGCCGTCCACCGGAAAGTTGTACAAAAAGGGAATGAACGATGCTACAACATGGTTCGCGGAGAACGGCAATCATTTTATTTCCTATATGAAAATAGAAAATTAAATACAAGTGGACAGCAAAAGGCGCCCGGAACCTGTGAAAGGATCCGGACGCCTTTTTGGCGGGATGACCGCTTATTTCTGTACGTCAAAAATGTATTTGCGGTATTTCTGTAACACGGTGCGTAACAGCATGCCGAGCACTCCGCAGGAAATGATCTCACCGATACCCACAGTCAGCATGAAATAAGGAATGCCACCCTCTAAATGATACACATAAGCCAGCACGAAAGGAACGATGATGGTGTTGGCGATGATGGGAGGCAGGGGAGCCAGCCATTTGTTCTTATCCCGCAGCAGATAAGTGCCAAATGCACCAATCAGCGTTGCCAGGCTGCCGAAGATAATGTCGAGCAGCATGCAGCCGGTCATGGTATTGCTGATGATACATCCCAGGAAAAGTCCCGGTATGGCAGCAGGGGTAAATACGGGAAGAATGGTCAGGGCTTCCGAGAAGCGGACCTGAATGGCATAATTTGCCAGTCCCAGAGCGTTGGCTAACATGGTCAGCACAACATAGAGAGCAGCGATCACCGCTCCGTGTACGAGGTACAGTACTTTCTTGTTCATTTGTTTTCTCCTTTAGTTTTTATTTACGTGTGGAAGGTCCCGAACACACGAATGGATTTCCGAAAAGCCTTGATTTCAGGGCATTTCAGCCTTACCAGTATACCAGTATTCCGGAAAAAGTCAAGCCCGGGTACAAGGATTTTTGTAAATGGTGAATTTTATTGACGAAATCAAAAGAGAGTGTTAAGATAATAATAAAAGAAAAGAGTGTTACCGTACAGCAACGGTTCACCTGGTTTTTAGTTACAGATCAAGAAAGCAACCTATTCCTGGCGAGGGCGGTTGCTTTTTTGATGTTTATGTTTCCGTGCAGTCTGTACGATACTGATAAGCGTTACGATGATACTGATGATCGTAACAACAATACCGACAATGCCTACCACTGTTTCCAGCATCTTATGTACCTTTCAATAGATTTCCCATCTGTATCACCTCCAATAATACTGGAAGCTCTCAAAATGTCATCATTTTGGCGAAAGGTGAACCGCTTACCGTTTTGGTAACACTCCACTATTATTATAAAATACAATGCCGGGAATAGATACTTTAGATTCGGAAAATAAGTAACGAAATATGCCATGCGGAAATTGGCTGTTTTCCCGAAAATAAAATTTGTGCAAAATAACCAATAGTTGCATTTTCTGCGTAAAAATGCGAAAATATAGGATAGTGCATTGATTGCAAGGAAGTAAGGAGAAAGCTATGTATATTATCGCAGGGTTGGGAAATCCAGGCAAAGAATATGAAAATACCAGACATAATATCGGGTTTGATGTCATAGACAGATTAGCAGAGGAAGAAAATATCGCCGTCATGGAGAGTAAGCATAAGGCACTGATCGGCAAAGGCTACGTGGCAGGGCAGAAGGTGATCCTGGCGAAGCCCCAGACCTTCATGAACTTAAGCGGAGAGAGCATCCGGGAGATCGTGGACTATTACAAGGTGGATGATACCACGGAATTGATCGTGATCTCCGATGATATCAGCCTGGATGTGGGACAGATCCGCATCCGCAAAAAGGGCAGCGCCGGTGGCCATAACGGCCTCAAGAATATCATCAAAATGTTAGGGCATGATACTTTTATCCGCGTGCGTATGGGCGTGGGAGAGAAGCCGAAGACCTTCGATCTGGCAGACTACGTGTTGGGACATTTTCCGGCGGAGGAACGAAGCATCATGGACGAAGCGGCGAAGACCGCAGCAGAAGCTATCCGTATGATCATCACTGAGAATGCGGATACAGCCATGAACCATTTTAACAGTAAGAAAGCGTAACGGTTGTATAGTAAGAGGAAAAAGCGATGCAGGCACTGATTGCGCCACTGAAAGAACTGGCGGAATATGATGAGATCCGGAAAGTGACCAGACAGGGAAAAGGAACCGTAGCTCTGTCCGGCTGTGTGGACTCCCAGAAACTTCATATGATCTACGGACTCAGCGATGGCCTGAAATACAAGGTCATCGTTACTTATAGTGACTTAAAGGCCAAAGAGATCTACGAGGAATACCGCTTTTATGACAGAAATGTCATGCTGTATCCGGCGAAGGACCTGATCTTTTTCCAGGCGGATATCCACGGCAATCAGCTGGTGCAGGAGCGGATCAAGACCCTGCGCAGAGTCGTGGAGGGTAAGCCGGTCACCATTGTCACCACCTATGCGGCACTGATGACACCGCAGGTATTGTGGGAGGAGAAAGACATCATCCGCACCGAGCGGGGCGGCAGTCTGGACGAGAGCAAACTGGCATCCAGGCTGGTGGCTATGGGATATGAGAAAGCCTATCAGGTGGAAAGCCCGGGGCAGTTCTCCATCCGTGGCGGCATTGTGGATATCTTTGATCTGACGGAGGAAAACCCCTATCGTATCGAACTGTGGGGAGATGAGGTGGAGTCCATCCGCAGCTTCGACATCCTGAGCCAGCGTTCCATTGAGAAGCTGGAAAGCATCACTGTCTACCCGGCCACAGAGTTTGTACTGTCGGAAGAGCAGATCCGCAAGGGCATCAGTAAGCTTGAAAAAGAAGCAGACAAACAGGAAAAAATCTTCCGGGATGCCCACCAGCCGGAGGAAGCCCACAGGATCGCCACACAGGTCAGCGAATTGAAAGAGCAGCTGCTGGAGTTCCAGAGTAAGATCAATCTGGAAGGCTACATCCGTTATTTTTATGAAAATACGGTAACCATGCCGGAACTGCTGTCAGATATGGCGGGGCGTTCTCTTGTCTTCTACATCGATGAACCGGCGAGAGTGAAGGAACAGGCGGATGCCATCGAACTGGAATTCCGGGAGAGCATGGAACAACGTGCCAGAAAAGGTTATGTGCTGCCGGGACAGATGAACATTCTCTACAGTGGGGAACAGGTAGCGGCTACTTTAGAGAAAAATGCCGTGGTGACCCTGGCTACCATGGAGACCAAGTACGGCTATTTCAGGACAGAGAAGCACGTGGATATTGCAGCCCGCAACATTGCCCCTTATAACAACAGCTTTGAATCCCTGGTCAAGGATCTGAAAAAATATAAAAAGAACGGCTACCGGGTGCTGCTTTTGTCCGGTTCCCGTACCAGAGCCAGACGTCTGGCGGAGGATCTGCGGAACACAGAGGATGCCGGACTGACGGCAGTATACACGGAAGACCCCATGCGGGAGGTACAGCCCGGGGAGATCCTGACCTATTACGGTCATGTCAATAAGGGCTTTGAATACCCCTGGCTGAAATTCGTGGTGCTGTCCGAGAGTGATATTTTCGGAGCGGAGAAGCGTAAGAAAAAGAAGAAAAAGCTCTATCAGGGGCAGAAGATCAATGATTTCAACGACCTGAAGATCGGGGATTATGTGGTACATGAGACCCACGGACTGGGCATCTATAAGGGCATCGAGAAGGTAGAGGTAGACAAGGTCGTCAAGGATTACCTCAAGATCGAATACCGGGACGGCGGCAACCTGTACATTCTGGCCACCGGGCTGGATGTGATCCAGAAGTATGCCTCCGCCGATGCGGCGAAGAAGCCGAAGCTGAACAAACTGGGTGGTAAGGAATGGGAGCACACCAAGACCAAGGTGCGCAGTGCGGTCAGCGCCGTGGCAAAGGATCTCGTGGAGCTGTATGCGGTGCGTCAGCAGAGTGAGGGCTATGCCTTCGGAAAAGACACGGTATGGCAGCGGGAGTTTGAGGAAATGTTTCCCTTCGAGGAGACGGAGGATCAGTTGAATGCTATCGCTGACACCAAGGCCGATATGGAAAGCCATCGGATCATGGATCGTCTGATCTGCGGAGATGTGGGCTACGGCAAGACAGAGATTGCGATCCGCGCTGCCTTCAAAGCGGTACAGGAGGGCAAACAGGTGGTCTATCTGGTGCCCACCACCATTCTGGCACAGCAGCATTACAACACCTTTGTGCAGAGAATGAAGGATTTTCCCATCAATATCGCATTGATGAGCCGTTTCCGTACGCCATCGGAGATCAAAAAGACGGTGAAGGATCTGGAAAAGGGCATGGTGGATATCGTGATCGGTACCCACAGAGTATTATCTGCGGATGTGAAGTTCAAGGATCTGGGTCTGCTGATCATTGACGAGGAACAGCGTTTCGGTGTGGCCCATAAGGAGAAGATCAAGAAATTAAAAGAAAACGTGGACGTGCTGACCCTGACGGCAACCCCCATTCCCCGGACACTGCATATGAGCCTGATCGGTATCCGGGATATGAGCGTGCTGGAGGAGGCCCCCAATGACCGACTGCCGATCCAGACTTTTGTCTGCGAATACAATGACGAACTGGTGAGAGAGGCCATTGTCCGGGAAATGGCCCGGGGCGGACAGGTCTACTATGTCTACAATCGGGTGAACAATATTGCGGATATCGCGGCACAGATCGCAAAGCTTGTGCCGGAAGCCAACGTTGCATACGCCCATGGACAGATGAAGGAACACGAACTGGAGCGGATCATGTTTGATTTCATTAACGGAGAGATCGATGTGCTGGTGTCCACCACCATCATAGAGACCGGACTGGATATTTCCAATGTCAACACCATGATCATCCACGATTCGGACAATCTGGGATTGTCCCAGCTGTATCAGCTCAGAGGCCGTGTGGGTCGTTCCAACCGGAATGCCTATGCTTTTCTGATGTACAAGCGGGATAAGATGTTAAAAGAAGTGGCGGAAAAGCGGCTGGCGGCCATCAAGGAATTTACGGATCTGGGCAGCGGCTTCAAGATCGCCATGCGTGATCTGGAGATCCGCGGCGCCGGTAATCTGCTGGGATTAAGTCAGCACGGACATATGGAGGCCGTGGGATATGACCTGTACTGCAAGATGCTGAACGAAGCGGTGCAGAACCTGAAGGGCATTCATACGGCAGTGGATTTCGCTACGGTGATCGATCTGGATGTGGATGCTTACATTCCGGCGGAATACATTGTCAACGAGACACAGAAGCTGGATATTTACAAACGGATCGCCGGCATCGAGACGATAAAAGAGCGGGATGAAATGAAGGATGAACTGTTAGACCGCTTCGGCAACATCCCCAAGGCAGTGGACAATCTGCTGCGGATCGCCCTGATCCGTATGGCGGCCCACGGTCTGGACATGACGGAGATCAAGGGCAAGAACGAACGCATTACCTTCAACTTCCGGCCGGATGCGAAGATCGATCCCCGCAAGATTCCGGATTTCCTGAAAAAGCATAAGGATGAATTAAGCTTTACCGCTTACGGCAATCCGTTTTTTACCTATAAGTATAAAAAGACGGGACTGGTGGAGACCGATGCGGAGCTTTTGATGGGCAGAACCGAGGAATTATTGGAAGAAATGAAAGAATTGGTGCTGGAAACAGAGCCGGTTCAGAATAATTAAGAGAGTTTTATAGGACTTTAAAAATGATACCTTTTTATCAGAACAGGGAACGAAAGGATTCTGATAAGGAGGTATTTTTATGAAAGGATATGTGACTGCCAGCGGATATATGGGATATGTGGAGAATGAATATATCTTATTTGCCAGCGAGGATGATTATTTTGAATATGTGGATTCGTTAAATTTTTAATTAATGTCCAGTGTCTTTACCGGGGCTGTGTATATGTGATATAGTACAAATGTAAAGAAAAAATGTAAGGGGTTTCAACGCTGCGCTGTAAGGAGTAACGGTGAAATTCTGATAAAGCATTTGGCAAAATATGCAGATGGGAGTTTATATTATGGAACTGACTGAGAAGAAGGAATTTGACCTGCTCTCCCTGGGAGAGATCATGCTGAGATTATCACCGCCCGACAATGAGCGTATTACCAGAGGCGACAGCTTCAGCAAGCAGGCAGGAGGCGCAGAACTGAATGCCATTACCGGTGCGGCAATGCTGGGATTGCGCTGCGGTATCATTTCCAAGCTTCCGGCCAATGACCTGGGTGTATATATCAAGAACCGTGTACGTCTCTGCGGTGTCAGCGATGACTATCTGGTATACGATGATGACAAGGATGCCAGATTGGGCGTGTACTACTATGAGAATGGTGCTTATCCCAGAAAGCCCCGTATTGTATATGACCGTAAGAATACCTCCATCAACAAGCTGACCGTTGATGACTATGATGACAAGATCTACAGCGATACCCGCTGCTTCCATACCAGCGGCATCACACTGGCTCTCAGCCCGGAGCTGAGAGCTACCGCTGTTGAGATGATCAAGCGCTTTAAAGCACAGGGGGCCATCATCTCCTTCGATGTGAACTTCCGTGGGAACTTGTGGACCGGCGCCGAGGCGAAGGAATGCATCGAATTCATTCTGCCTTATGTGGACATCTTCTTCTGCTCCGAGGACACGGCGCGTTTGACCTTCCTGAAGGAAGGCGATGCCAAGAGCATTATGAAGAGCTTCACGGAGGAGTATCCAATCTCCATCGTGGCATCCACACAGCGTATCGTACATAGCCCGAAGCGTCATACCTTCGGCTCCATTATCTACAGTGCCAAGGATGATACCTATTATGAGGAAGCACCTTACACCGATATCGAAGTCGTAGACCGCATCGGAAGCGGTGACGCTTATATCTCCGGTGTCCTGTACGGACTGTTGGCACATCCCGGTGAGTATCAGAGAGCACTGGAATATGGCAATGCCATCAGCGCACTTAAGAACACCATCCCCGGTGACCTGCTGTGCACCGACTTAAAGGAGATCCAGGGGATCATCAAGGAGCACAAGTCCACCGGACGTATTGCGGAGATGGACCGCTAAAGCATTTCCCCTTCTTATGTGATCGAACAAATAGAAAACACAAAGCTCTGCCATGTTAATTTAAGTGCATGGCAGGGCTTTTTCTGTTTATTTTTAACAAAATTGAACCTAAAATATATTAAAAAGTCTGCTGTACAAGATTAAATTAGTTTGATATACTAAAGACTGATATATTACTAAAAGCAGGATGTTATCAGACGGAAGATTCGAGAAACGGAAGGGAGACAGCAATTTGGAAAAGGAAGACCATATCCGGCAGAAAGAACAATGGAAACAACTGTCTCCTTCTGAAAAATGGCAGTATTTTATGGACTATTATCTGTGGGTTACCATAGGTGTGGCAGCGGGGATCGCTATTGTTATTTTCCTGATCGTACATTTTGCCACCAAGACCAGCTTCATCATGGGAGTCATGGCAGTGAATACGGACGGAGAGCACATCGAAGCCACCGGTCCGGATTATTTTACGGATTTCCTGCGCGAACACGGTGTGATATCCAAACGGGATGTGGTGAACCTGAATGATACGATCTGGATCGATCCGAACTCGGATTCCGATGTGGATTCCACGAATCTCAGCACGATCCAGGTATTGTTCATGACCCGGTCGGTGGATGTGTTTTTTTCTGACGAAGAGTTTTTGAAGCTCATGGGCGGCACGGATTATCTGGCGGATTTAAGGGATTATCTGCCTAAGGAACTATTGGACAGATATGAAGATCAGCAGATCATGGTGTTAAATACCATGACGGGAGAAACGATTGTGGCGGGGATCCGGCTTGAGAACAACGAATGGGTAAGGAAGACCGGATGGTATCAGGAGACCGCAGCCGTGGGGCTGGCGGATGGCATGAAGAATCCGGAGCTGGCAGTGGCACTGTTGGAGGAGATCCTACAGTAGTTCCGTCACGGCTGCCTGCGCCTGCGGCAGATGATGCGCTGTGGGAACGTGGATGACAGAGCACGATGGGAACAGAAAGACATGGAGTATAAATAGGGCATGGAAAACATGGACGCAAAAGGAAATGACAGAAAACACTATCGGGGAATCGAGAAACAGACGGATAATCCGTTTTTGAACCTGTATCACATTGATGCCCTGGGACGGGACGGAACGCCGTTTCATTATTATTTTGCGTCCCGAAATGATGAAAACAATATCAAACACAAGACCCACAGTATGCGCCCCGAGGGCATGGCGGTCTACGCAGTGACAGAGGACGGAGAGAAACTGGTGCTGGTGCGTCAGTACCGGTATCCCGTGAATGATTATCTGTATGAATTGCCGGCGGGACTGATCGAGCCGGAGGAGACCGCTTCGGAGGCCGCCTGTCGGGAAATGATCGAGGAGACCGGCTGGAAACTGGAAGTCTACGAAGGCGGAGAACCGGCTTTCCGAAGAGGATTTTTCCTGGCACAGGGGCTGACAGACGAGAGCGGCAGCATGATCTTCGGAATCGTGACAGAGAATGTGGGACAGCAGATGGAAAATACCGAGGATATTCAGGTGATCCTGGCAGACAGACAGGAAGTACTTCGTATCCTGCGGGAAGAACGGGTGTCCATGCGTTGTGGACTGATGCTGATGCAGTTTTTGACGACAGAACCGGAAGCACCGTTTGCTTTTTTATATCTGTGACAGAACCCTTGGGCGATTTATTATTCGGAAATGCCCGGAAGAACCGATATTGTGAAAACGGCTATTGGTTATTAATTTTTATAAAGGAAGAGGTAAATTATGGCAATCAGATACATCGAGCAGGACAGAACCTTCTGGCTGGACACAGAACACACCAGCTATCTCCTGGCAATTGTAGATCAGGAGAATTTTGTGGGACACGTATATTACGGTCAGAAATTGCAGTATACCGAGAATACACCGGCACCGGTATATTTGCTGCGTACGGGAGAAGCACCCTTTGTTCCGTCACAGAATAACAGAGAGCGTGTGTCATTTCTGGATTCTTTCCCCATGGAATATCCGGGAAACGGTCTGGGAGATTACAGAGAAAGCGCCATTTCCGTGCGGACAGCACAGGGACATGTAGGAGTGCAGTTACAGTATGTCTCTCATGAGATCGTAAAGGAGAAGCCGGCACTGCCGGGACTTCCTTCCACATTTCCGGGGGATGAGGACTGCGATACCCTGATCCTGCATCTGGCGGATCCGGTCATCGGTCTGGCTGCAGACCTGATCTATACTACATTTGAAGAGGAAGATGTGATCACCCGCAGTGTGATCCTGAAAAATACGGCAGGGCAGCCTATTTATGTGACAAAAGTTATGTCTGCCTGCCTAGATCTGGACTGCACGGATGAAAAGTATGACATCCTTACCTTGCACGGTTCCTGGGGGAGAGAACGTCAGATGGAGAGGAGAAGCCTGATGCATGGTAAGCAGAGCGTTGGGTCTGTCAGAGGAGAATCCTCCCACCAGGAGCATCCGTTTATTGCATTGCTGTCAGAAAATGCGACGCAGGATACAGGTGAAGTCTACGGCATGCATTTTGTATATTCCGGTAATTTCCTGGCACAGGCAGAGCTGTCACAGTTCGACTCCATCCGTATGACTATGGGGATCCATCCGGAGAATTTTGTATGGAAGCTGGAGCAGGGAGAAAGCTTTGCTGCGCCCGAAGTAGTAATGACTTATTCTTCAGAGGGGCTTAGCGGTATGACACATCATTATCATGATATGTACCGCGAGCATCTGATCCGTGGAGAATACCGGGATAAAAAGCGTCCGATTCTGATCAATAACTGGGAAGCTACCTATTTTGATTTTAACACGGAAAAACTACTGAAGATCGCAGAACAGGCATCAAAGCTCGGCATTGAGATGCTGGTCATGGATGACGGCTGGTTCGGACACCGTAACGATGACAGTACCAGCTTAGGTGACTGGAAGGTCAATGAGCAGAAACTGCCGGGGGGCTTAAAATCTTTGGTGGAACAGGTCAATGCACTGGGGATGAAATTCGGTATCTGGTTCGAGCCGGAGATGATCTCCCCGGATTCGGATCTGTACAGGGAGCATCCCGACTGGGCCATCGCCATTCCGGGACGGGCAGGCAGCTTATGCAGGAACCAGTATGTGCTGGATCTGTCCCGAAAGGAAGTCAGAGATCATGCCTTTGAAAGCGTGGCGGCAGTGCTGCACAGTGCCAACATCGAATATGTAAAATGGGATATGAACCGGCAGCTGTCGGACCTTGGTAGCGTGGAACTGTCCGCAGACCGTCAGGGAGAACTGTATCACAGATATGTGCTGGGTGTGTATGAATTACAGGAGAGACTGCTGGCAGAATTCCCGCATCTGCTTCTGGAGAATTGTTCCGGCGGCGGAGCGAGATTCGACCCCGGTATGTTATATTACAGTCCGCAGATCTGGTGTTCCGATGACATGGATGCCATTGAGCGATTGAAAATTCAGGAGGGCACGATGTTATTGTATCCGCTGTCCACCATGGGCGCCCATGTATCGGACTGCCCCAACCATACGGTGGGAAGAGTGACTCCTTTTGAGACCAGAGGTCATGTGGCACTGGCAGGCACCTTCGGCTATGAACTGGACATTACGAAGATCCCGGAGAAGGACAGACAGCAGATTCCAGCACAGACCGCCATGTATCATAAATACAACGACCTGATCCGCAGAGGAGATTATTCCCGGATTGCATCATTTTTGGAAAACGGTAATTATGACTGCTATCAGGTGACATCCAAGGATCAGAAAGAAGCGTTGGTAACCTATGTACAGGTACTTTCCCGACCGAATTTCCACAGCAGGAGAGTACGTCTGAAAGGCCTGGCACTGGAGAAACAGTATCGCATCGAGGAGACCGGGGAAATCTTTGGCGGCGACGTGCTGATGCAGGCAGGACTGCTAGTGACACCTCTGTGGGGAGACTACCGCAGTAAGCTGATCCATCTGACCGAGGTGTAAAATTAAGGCAGTGACATGCCTTGACAAACGATTTTTGAAATCTAATATGGAAGTATAATTGACGATTTATCGGGAAATGTGTAGAAAAATAGCGATAAGGAGTACAAAATTATGGCAAAAGCAGTAAAATTAGCAGATATCGCAGAGAGAGTTGGAGTCAGCACAGTAACAGTGTCCAAGGCACTGTCCGGACAAAAAGGCGTCAGCGAGGAAGTCCGGGAGAAGATCCGCAGCATTGCAGAGGAACTGGGTTATCAGCAGCCGTCAGCGGCAAGAAAAAGTCAGAACCAGAAGAGCTACAATATCGGTATTCTGATCTCTGAGAGATTCCTTGATAAATATGAATCGTTTTACTGGCAGATGTACCAGGCGGTAGCTACCAGAGCCACGGCAAAGGAATGCTTTACCATGCTGGAGGTCATCGGAATGTCAGAGGAAGAGAACGGCAGAATGCCGAAGCTGGTACAGGAACGCAAGGTGGATGGCATTATCGTTATCGGTAAGATGATGGATACTTACCTGCAGCATCTGAATACAGAAGCCGGGATCCCGGTGATCTATCTGGATTATTATAACGGAAGGGAAGCCAGTGATTCTGTGATCTCCAACAGCTACTACGGAACCTATGAGCTGACCTACTATCTGTATCGGATGGGACATCGCAAAATTGCTTATGTGGGAACTTTACTTGCCACCGAGAGTATCACGGATCGTTATTTCGGTTACCAGAAAGCATTGCTGGAACTGGGGCTGGAACAAAAGAGAGAATGGGTGCTGGATGACCGTCATATTGAGACCGGCAAGATCGATACCGTGAACATGCTGCAGATTCCCAAGGATATGCCCACGGCTTTCGTATGCAACTGCGATCTGACCGCCAGCTTACTCATCAAGAAGCTGAGAGAGAACGGATACCGTGTGCCGGAGGATATTTCCGTGGTAGGTTTTGATAACTACCTGTATCCCGGCCTCAGCGACATCCGCATTACTACGTATGAAGTAGATATGGGAGAGATGGCGAGAAGAGCCCTTCATAATATGATCAAGAAGATCACCAGTGATAATTATAAGTCCGGAGTTACCGTGGTGGAAGGCCGACTGGTACTGAAGGACAGTGTGTCTCACGTATAGACTGCGGTGCATTCTGCCGGTAGACGAAGGGTGTGACACCGGTGTGCTTTTTGAACAGGTGGATGAAATGATTGGTATTGTCGATGCCTACCATAGCCCCCACCTCGTGAATCGGATTATCCGTAGATAGGAGCAGTGATTTTGCTGCTTCTATTTTTTTCCCTTGAAGATATTGCAGCGGGGAAGTATGGAATGTAGCGGAAAATTCCCGACATAGACGGTAGCGGCTGATGCCCAAAGTCTGCTCAAAGTATTCTAAAGAGTGATTTTCAGCATAGTTTTCCTCAAAATCCGCTTTCATGGACAGCAGATAAGCAGGAATGGGCTTCACATCCCGGGAGACGGACAGGGCGGACAGCATCAGTTCTGCGAACATGTCGGTCAGTTCTCGGTGAAGCTGTATCTGCTCTGCAGGAGTCGGGGTGAATGAAAATTTGGTCAGCTGCTGCATCCTCTGTGAAACGCTGGAGCCGATGGGAATCGGGTAACAACAGGTAAAAGCAGCCTGAAATATGCTATAATAAGAAGAAAGCTCCGCTCCACTTAAGAAAAACATCTGAAAACGCCACTTTCCCTGCAACAGCCGGAGGGAGAAGCCCTGACTGCAATCTAAGAACAACAGATGCTCGTGATCCAGGACCACCTCACTGTCCCGGGTGGTAAGGAGAGCACTACCCTCTAAGGTGTAGAGCAGCAGATAAGAAGGAAATGGGTTCCATTCATAATAAAAGGGATCTGACAGGCGGAATTCTCCACCGGCCAGAGGCAGTAAAAAGCCTTTTTCTTCCAGGGATACTTTGTAGATCTGTCCCAGGAGGATCTCCGGGGAACGTTGTCCCTCCACACCGGAGGAAGTGTGCTTCAATGCATTGAGAAAAGTGGTGGAAATGTTCATACAAAAACCTTGCCTTTCCGCGATCTTCAAACTTCGGCTGCTTTAGCAGCTTGTGCAGGAACAAAACTTCATGTGAAAAATTTATTTTTCACACTAGAAACATGCTTTTTGAAAAAAATAATTAAGCTTAAATACATTATAAGCCATTATTTAAGCTGTTTCAATGACAAAGGATGCAAAGAAAACAAAATTAGTTAATTAAATCAGCTAATTTAACTCAAATTAATTACTTTAATTGTATAATATGTACAAAACATAGGCATGGAACTTGTGAAAATAGAAGATAATAACGAAAATAGCAAGAATAAGAGATTAAAAACAAGAATAGTTGATGATTAATTAATGTAATCATGTATAATTAAATTAAGTTACAAAACAGTAAACGCTATCAAATGTAACAAAAAACAAGGAGGCTAAATCCTCTCCTCGTCAGAGGACTCGGATTTTCCTTCGGAAAACTAGGAGGATTTCTTATGAAGATGAAAAAGTTTTTAGCTCTTTCCACAGCATCAGTCATGGCACTGTCTATGGCAGCATGTGGAAGCACAGACAACGGCGGCGCCGCTGAGAGTTCTGCAGCAAGCACCACTCCCGCAACTGCAGAAGCTTCCAGCGAGGCTGCAGCACCTGCAGAGGTTACCAGCCTGAATTACGCAGACATTACTCTGGGTGAGGATTACACCGACATTACCACGACCATTAAGGTCCTGACTAACCGTACCGACCTGTTAGAGGACGGCGCAGCAGTTCCTTTCCAGACTTACATTGATGCATTCAACGAGATGTATCCCAACATCACTGTTGATATTGAAGGTATCACCGACTATGCAAGTGATACGCTGCTTCGTCTGCAGGGTGGTGACTGGGGCGATGTTATGTTTATCCCCGCAGTTGACAAGGCTGACTTAAGCACATACTTCCTTCCTCTTGGAACTACTACCGAGATGGACGGACAGCTTAACTACTACAACCAGATGTACGAAGGCACTGTATACGGTGTTCCTTACACCGCAGGTGTTAGCGGCGGTATTGTATATAACAAAGCTGTGTTTGAAGCAGCAGGAATCACCGAGATGCCTAAGACTCCCGAGGATTTCATCGCAGCATTAAAGCAGATCAAAGAGTATGACAGCTCTATCATTCCTATGTACACCAACTACGCAGCAGGCTGGGCAATGGGCGGCCAGTGGGATCCCGCTATCAGCGGCAGTGCTACCGGAGACAGCACTTATATGAACCAGAAGTTACTGCACACAGCCAATCCTTTTGCTGATCCCGGCGACGGAACAGGCGCTTACAACGTATACAAAGTAATGTACGATGCAGTTGCTGAAGGCCTTACCGAGGAAGACTACTCCACCACGGACTGGGAAGGGTGTAAGGGTATGATCAACAATGGTCAGATCGCTTGCATGGTTCTTGGCTCCTGGGCAGTGCCTCAGATGAAGGAAGCCGGCGATCACGCTGACGACATCGCTTACATGCCTTTCCCTATTACTTTAGCTAGCGGTAAGCAGGCAGCTTCCGTAGGCCCTGACTACAGCTTTGGTATCAATGCAGATGCATCTGAAGAGAACCAGGCAGCAGCACTGTGCTTCGTGAAATTCATGGCAGAAGAATCCGGCTTCTCCTATGACTGCGGCGGACTTCCCGTTGCTATCAAGGATACCAGATTACCGGACTTCTACGCTGCATTCAAGGGTATCGACTTCGTAGTGGATGAGCCTGCGATCGAAGGTGAAGAGGATCTGTTAAACGAGCTGAACGCTGAAAGTGGTCTTAACATCAACAACAACGGTGAGACCAAGATGCAGGAGCTGGTAGAGTGTGCAGCAGATGGCTCCAAGACCTACGATGAGATCATCGACGAGTGGAACGAAGAGTGGACTTCCGCACAGGAGAGCTGTGGTGTAGAGATCCAGTAATTAATAGGTAACTAATTTAATCTTCTGAAGTGAGAGGGAACCATTTATCCGGTTCCCTCTTATCTAAGAGAGAAGGGTATGGAGGTATTTCGATGAGTGCAGAGACAATGAAGAAAACAAAAAAACCCTTCAGCATGAAAAAATGGGTAAAGAGCAGGAACGGACAACAGACCATCGTCATACTGTCCTTCATGATCATTCCCTTGCTTTTGCTGTTCGTGTTCACCTATCTTCCCTTTGGAGAGATGGTAAAATTCAGTTTTTATAAAATGAAATATGCTACCCCGGTAGACAAAAGACAGTTTGTAGGATTCCGGAATTACATTGATGTATTTAAGAAAGATGAATGCTTCAGTGCTTTGAAGCTGAGCCTTTATTACATGGCAGGTGCAATGGTGCAGCTGGTACTTGCGTTGTACCTGGCAACGATTTTAAGTTTCAAGACCAAATTCGGCAATATGTTCAAGGGATTCATGTTCTTCCCTTATCTGATCAGTGGTATTGCCATTGGATTTATCTTCAAATTCTTCTACACCAGAGGATTTGTATTCGATACGGTATTACAGTGGTGTGGATTTAACTTAGAAAGTCTTCCGTTCTGGCTGAAGGACAAGAGCGTTAACAATATCTCTTTGGTGGCTTCCTCGGTATGGCGTTATTACGGCAACAACATGGTACTTTTCATCGGTGCCATCATGTCTGTGGACTCCGAGATGTACGAGGCAGCAGAGCTGGACGGTGCCAATAAATTTCAACAGTTTATACATATTATCTTACCCAGCATTAAGACCATCGTTACGCTGAACGTGATCCTGTCTATCACAGGTTCCCTGAGTGCTTTCGATCCTCCCTACGTTATCACCAAGGGTGGCGGCGGAACCGCAACCTACTTCGTATTGATGGATAAGATCGCACATACCAACCAGCAGGTAGGTCTGGCGTCTGCTATGGCGGTGGTACTGTTACTGATCATTTTTGCAGCAACAATTTTACAAAAGCTTTTCTTCAAACTGGTATTTAGAAGCTCCGATGCGGATAATGAAGAATATACCAGAAGAAAACGGCTCAGAAGAGAGAGAAGATGGAAGAAGGAGGCAGTGTAAAATGGCAAAGATGAAAACTAACCACAAACATTACAGCGCAGGCGCTGTCATCTGGATCATCATTAAATATTTCAGCCTGGTATTTTTCTCCTTCGTGGCACTTTTGCCTATTGTATCCTGTGTCATCACAGCATTCAAGACCGATGCAGAATATCAGAGCACCAATGTTATGACCCTGCCGGAAAGCTGGCTGAACTTCCAGAACTTTATTGATGCATTTAACCGTGCCAATATGGGCAGAGCCTATCTGAATTCAGCGATCATCCTGGTATTTGTACTGTTAGGCTCCGTCCTGGTGGGAACACAGCTTGCTTATGTACTGAACCGTTTCAAGTTCCCCGGCAACGGACTGATCCGCAGCCTGTTCCTGTTCGCAACCCTCCTTCCCGGAATTGCCATGCAGGTATCTGTGTACCAGATCATGAGTAACCTTGGATTTATCAATCATCTGTATGGTTATATCATTATGAGTATGGGTACGGATGTTATCTCCATCTACATCTTCATCCAGTTCATGGAAAACATTTCGGTATCGTTGGATGAATCCGCATTTATCGACGGAGCCTCCTATTTTACCATTTACTGGAAGATCATTCTTCCGCTTCTGAAGCCCGCTATCGTAACTTCGATGGTGCTTAAGGGAGTAGGCGTATATAACGAGTATTATTGCGCCAGTCTGTATCTGCAGGACAAGAGGACTCTCGGTGTGGTAGCAACCTCCCTGTATACCTTCACCGGACCTCTTGGCAGCAAATACAATCTGATCTGTGCAGGTGTACTGATGTCTCTGCTGCCTGCATTGATCGTATTCCTGCTCTGTCAGAAACAGATTTACAGTGGAATCACCTCCGGCGCTGTCAAGGGTTAATACAAAGGAGAGTGTGGAACATGAAAAATGCGGAAACAAAGAAAATGAGAGAAGAGATCAAAAAGCATCTGACCGAAGGAATCATTCCTTTCTGGAAAGGGATGCGGGATGACGAGTTCGGCGGTTATTACGGTTTTCTGGACTACGATCTGAATCTGGATAAAAAAGCAGAAAAAGGCTGTATCCTGAACAGCAGGATCACCTGGTTCTTCTCCAACGCATATACACTGTTGAAGGACGAGAGTCTGTTGGAGGAAGCAAAGCACGGCTATGCTTTCCTGAAAGACCATTGTCTGGACAAAGAATATGGCGGTATCTACTGGTCCTTAAACTATGACGGAACCCCGAAGGATACCACAAAACATACCTACAATCAGGCATTCTGCATCTATGCGCTGTCCTCTTACTATGAGGCCAGCGGGGATGCAGAAGCCCTGGAGCTGGCGAAAAAGCTGTTTACTCTGATTGAGACTACGTGTATGGATGAGGTGGGATATCTGGAAGCATTCACCAGAGACTTTAAACCGGAATCCAATGAGAAATTGTCGGAGAACGGTGTTCTGGCAGACAAGACCATGAATACCCTGCTTCATGTTTTTGAAGCTTATACGGAGCTGTACCGGGTATCCGGGGATGAAAAAGTGCGCAGACGCCTTCTGTGGATCATGGATGTGTTCGCTGAGAAAGTTTATAATCCGAAGCTCCACAGACAGGAAGTATTTTTCGATAAGCATTATAATACCATTCTGAATCTGCATTCCTACGGCCACGACATCGAGACGGCATGGCTGATCGACAGAGGTTGCAAGGTTCTGGATGATCCGGAACTGACTCAGAAGATGTATGCCATCACCAGAGACCTTACCGCACAGATCTATAAAGTGGCATTCGACGGACACTCTCTGGCCAATGAATGTGACAGAGGTGTCGTGAATGTACACAGAGTCTGGTGGGTACAGGCGGAGACCGTGATCGGTTTCTTAAACGGCTATGAGAAAGAGCCGGAGAAAACGGAATATCTGGAAGCCGCAGAGAAGGAATGGGCATTTATCAGAGATCATGTGATCGATAAGAGACCCGGTTCCGAATGGTTCTGGGAAGTGGATCCGGAAGGAAATCCCTATCCTGACCGCCCCATTGTGGAGCCTTGGAAATGCCCTTACCATAACGGCAGGATGTGCATGGAGGTCATGAAGCGTATTCCCGAATAAAACTGTAACGGGAGACCTCCAGGAGGTCATGAAACGTATTCCAGAATAATTGATTTATTTTAAGAGAGGATACCTAATATGTTAGAGCGTTATTACATAGAAAAAGAGAAGCAGGAGAAGTTGCTTTCCCGGAAAAATGTAAAGTCTGATTTCTACAACGGTATTTATGACCGTTATGAATATCCGGTTCTGACCAGAGAACATATTCCCCTGACCTGGAGATATGATCTCAATCCCAAGACCAACCCTTATTTCATGGAGCGCCTGGGAATCAATGCGGTCATGAATTCCGGTGCGATTGAATTAAACGGTAAGTATTATCTGGTAGCCCGTATCGAAGGCAACGACAGAAAGTCTTTCTTTGGTGTGGCAGAGAGTGACAACGGTGTCGATGGTTTCCGTTTCTGGGACTATCCCATCCTGTTGGACGATACTTGTCCGGAAGAGACCAATGTGTACGACATGCGTCTCACCAAGCATGAAGATGGTTACATCTACGGTGTGTTCTGTTCCGAGAGCAAGGATACCTCCGTAAATGATCTGTCCGCAGCAGTAGCAGCTGCCGGTATTGTAAGAACCAAAGACTTAAAGCACTGGGAGAGACTGGAGAATTTAAAGACCCTTCGTTCTCCCCAGCAGAGAAATGTAGTGCTGCATCCGGAATTCGTGGATGGCAAATATGCTTTCTACACCAGACCGATGGATGACTTCATCGAGACCGGAAGCGGCGGAGGAATCGGTTTCGGACTGTGCGACGACATTACCCATGCAGTCATCGACGAAGAGCGCATGACCAGCCTGCGGAAATATCACACCATCACCGAGGCCAAAAACGGTGCGGGAGCTACCCCCATCAAGACAGACAGAGGTTGGATACATATCGCACATGGAGTACGTAATACCGCAGCCGGTTTACGTTACGTCATTTATGCTTTTGCTACAGACTTAAAGGATCCGGCAAAAGTGATCGCAGAGCCTTCGGGTCTGCTGATCGGTCCCAGAGGGGAAGAGAGAGTGGGAGATGTTTCAAACGTAGTATTTACCAATGGCGCAATCGCAAATGAGAAAGGGGAAGTCTTTATCTACTATGCATCCAGCGATACCCGCATGCATGTGGCAACGACTACCATAGATAAGCTTGTGGATTATGTATTCCACACCCCTTCCGATCCCGGAAGAAGCGTGGAGTGTGTGGCACAGAGATGTGAACTCATCCGCAGAAATGAAGAGTTCTTAAAACAGGAAGCAAGATAAATAACGCAGAAATGAGGTAACTCGAATGAGCAAAGTTAAGATGATCAGCCCTGCAGTACCTAATGTACCCTGGCAGGATAAACCGGAAGGACATACCGGTGCACCGGTATGGAGATACAGTGAGAACCCTATCATTGGCAGAAATCCTGTAGAAGGAGTAGCCAGAATTTTCAACAGTGCGGTAATGCCCTATGGGGATGAATTCATCGGCGTGTTCCGCGGTGAACAGGTCAACGGTATTCCCTATATTTATTTAGGACGCAGCAAGGATGCTATTCACTGGGATTTTGATCAGAATAAGATCCAGTTCGTAGATGAAGAAGGCAAGCCTTTCATGCCGATTTATGCATATGATCCCAGACTGGTAAAGGTAGAAGATACCTACTATATCATCTGGTGTCAGGATTTCTACGGCGCAGCCATCGGTATTGCGAAAACCACGGATTTCAAGACGTTTACCAGAATCGAGAATCCGTTCCTTCCTTTTAACCGTAACGCCGTACTGTTCCCCAGAAAAGTACACGGCAATTTCATGATGCTGTCCCGCCCTTCCGACAGCGGACATACGCCCTTCGGTGATATTTTCGTGGGGGAGGCGACGGGGATGGGCGCTTGGGGTAACAACATCGGCGGGGCTGGCAAGTCTTCCGAATGGTGGGAGTCCTTAAAGATCGGTGGCGGTGCAGCTCCCATTGAGACTTCCGAAGGATGGCTATTGTTCTATCATGGTGTGAGCGGAACCTGTAACGGTTATGTCTATTCCATCGGCGGAGCGATCCTGGATATTGACAACCCTTCCATTGTAAAATATCGTTGTGAGAACTTCCTGCTGACACCGGAAGAGTGGTATGAGGAGAGAGGATTTGTACCGAATGTATGCTTCCCCTGCGCTACCATCCATGATTCCGAGAGCGGCAAGATCGCCATTTACTATGGCGCAGCAGACAGCTACGTAGGGCTGGCGTTTACGACCATCGATGAAGTGGTTGACTATATCAAAGAACACAGCGTGGTCACAACAAGCGATACAGAAGAAGGCAGAAGATAGAATCACGGGACCCGCGTAAAGCGGGTCCTTTTTGCTTATGGAGACAGCGTATGAAGGAAAATGAGGAATTATATGCCAGAATCGAAGAACTGGAAAAAGAACTGGCAGAAGAACGTATCAGGAGGAAGATTACAGAGGACAATTCCGACTGTGCGCTGTGGGAGTATGAAATTGCAACGAAGAAATATGTGCTTTCCAGAAAGCTCGGGAGGAAATGGAGCACAACCAATATGGTCATCGAAAATTATCAGGAGCAGATGCACAAATGGGGATTTGTACATCCGGATGACTGGTCGGTTTTTGATGCCTTCTGTGAGGCCATGGACCGCGGTGATGAGCATATTTCCTATGAAGTCAGACAAGTCAGTGATGAATCGGTATTTGTCTGGTTCCGTTATGTCGGGATTCCGGTCTATGATAAGGATCATAAGCCATATAAGATCATGGGGAAGACGCTTGATATTACAGGAGAAAAAAAGAACCAGGAGCTGTTGGAACAGAAGGCAGAGAGGGACTCCCTGACAGATCTGTACAATAAGGCGAAAATGCGTAAGCTCGTGGAAAAGCATATTCGGCAGGAGGATATGCAGGAGGGAGCATTCCTGATCATTGATATTGATGACTTTAAATCGATCAATGACACATATGGGCATTTATACGGTGATGAAGTATTGATCAAAATTGCCAATGCGATTTTGATCAGCGCCGGCATGGAGGATTATGCAGGTCGTATCGGTGGTGACGAATTCTGTGTATTCTGCCGTGGGGAAAATGCGGGTCAGCATGCCATGGAGACGGCGGAGAGGATATCCCGTATGGCAGACCGAATCCACATGTCCGGCAGACGCGTGACCTTAAGTATGGGAATCTCCCGTTATCCGGAGGATGCTTCCTCTTATGAGGAACTGTATCAAAAAGCGGATCAGGCGCTGTACCGGGTAAAACGAAGCGGCAAAAATGCATTCAGCGTGTACGACAAGAACTATAATTATGTCGATTATACCTCAGAACGGAAAGGAACAGACCGGGAGACCGGTTTCTGGCAGGAGCTGGAGAAATATTATAAAGGACGTCAGTGGACAGAAACGGAAAGTGAAATTCTGTCTACTATGACGCGGATGATGGAAAGCTACCTGAACCATGAAGAATATGCAGGGAATGTCAGGGAGCGGGAAAAGGATACAGAAAAGCCGGAACCGGACATTGCCGGAATGGAGACAACGGAAAGCTTTTCGATAAAACTGGAACAGATCCTGCCCTGGCAGGACGGTCAGTATGCAGAGGTATTTCTGGGCATCCGGGATTACGATGAGATTTCCGCGAAGATGAGTGAGGAAGTGAAAAACAGCCTTCTGTACCATCTGGGGACGCACATTCAAAAGCACCTGAAGGGACAGGAAATGGTGTGCCATGTGAAAAAGGATGAGTTCCTATTGTTGTTGGACAATCATGTGGAAGCTGCGGCAGAGAAGATCGGTCATATTATGATCATGTTCGAAGCTATGATCGGAGATAAATACCCCGATGTATCGATCAACCTGTACAGCGGCATTTATTATCTGGAGTCCAGAGGATACCGCCCGGAGGAAATTTTCCGCATCGGCAAGACTCTGAAAAACAAGGCGAAACGTTATTGCACTCTGGAAAACAGCATCTATGAGAACCGCAAGAGTGCGGGGAACATCATTGATAAAGAAGCCGGAATCCTGAACCGGGGCAACCTGACCAGACTGAAAGGTTTTATGAACCGTGCAGCCAAAGGAGAGCGGCTTACGGTAGGATTTATCGGCGGTTCCATTACCCAGGGATTTTCCGCTACGGATCCGGAAAAATGTTATGCGGCAAGGACATTTGGCTGGCTGAAAAAGGTATTTCCCAATACGGAATTTGATTATGTGAACGCCGGAATCGGAGCTACCGATTCCCAGTTCGGCGCGGCGAGAGTACAGGAAGACCTGCTTCAGCGGCTACCGGATCTGGTATTTGTAGAATTTTCCGTGAACGATCACAGTACACCGCATTTCTGTGAGACCTACGAAGGCCTGGTGAGGCAGATTTATGGCAGTGCGAGCGCACCGGCAATGGTGCTGATCCATAATGTCTATTATGATACCGGTAAAAGTGCGGCATATTATCATGCGCAGGTAGGACGACATTATGATTTGCCCTGCATCAGTATGCAGAACAGTATCTATCCCGCTGTGGCAGCCGGAAGACTGCCGGCAGAGAAGATTACGGCAGATTTCCTTCATCCCAATGATCTTGGTCATGAATTCATGGCATCTGTGATCACGAATTTCCTGGAAAAGGTAATCCATGATAAAACGCAAGAGCCGCAGGAAATTTTCCCGGCTCCGCTGACAGAAAATGCCTATGAGCATTGCGTGAGACTACAATATTTTAATTCCACACCGGAGAAGAGCGGTTTTGAAGAAGATATGACACCGCAGAGAGACATCACGGATATTTTCCGTAACGGATGGAGCGCCGGAGAAAAAGGAGCTTATCTGGAGTTCACTTTCCGGGGAACCGGTGCCGCCGTGCAATACCGCCGAGTGAAGGACGGACCTGCACCCATTGCCACGGCAGTGGTGGATGAGAACCCTGAGACGGCGTGCGTGTTGGACGGAACCTTCGATGAGACCTGGGGAGACAAAATGCAGCTGACAACGGTGGCAGAGCACCTGCCTTATGGGGAACACCGGGTACGTGTGGAGATCACGGAGACCCATGCGGAAGACAAGGCAGAGTTCTATCTGGTGTCGGTGATCGTGTCCGGGATGCAGGAAGAAAATTTCGGAAAGTGATTGACAGCCGTGGAACGGTGAGTTATTAGTATAAATAAAAATGTATCACGGACAGATTCAAAGAAAGCAGGAACAGGAGCATGAATAAAGATATTATATTTTTAAATCCGGTGTGTACTCACAACATCTGGGGTGGCACCCGGCTGAACAGAGAATTCGGTTACCCCATTGAGGGAGATGACATCGGGGAGTGCTGGGGCATCAGCGCTCATCCGAGTGGAGATGGTACCGTGGCAAGCGGCGCTTATAAGGGAATGAAGCTGTCCGAACTGTGGGAGAAGCACCCCGGGCTGTTCGGAGACACGGGAATGGACCGTTTTCCTCTGCTGGTCAAGATCATTGATGCGAAGGACGACCTCAGCATTCAGGTACATCCGGATGATGCGTATGCGAAGGTTCATGAGAACGGATCCCTGGGTAAGACCGAGTGCTGGTTCATCCTGGATTGCAAGGAGAACGCCACGCTGGTAGTCGGCCATAATGCGAAGACAAAAGAAGAACTGGAACAAATGATCCACGAAGGCAGATGGAAGGAATTCATCCGTGAGATCCCTATTAAGCCCGGGGATTTCATCCAGATCGATCCCGGCACCGTGCATGCCATCAAGGGCGGTACACTGCTCTTAGAGACGCAGCAGAGCAGTGACATTACTTACCGCGTGTATGATTACGACAGATTGAGCAACGGCAAGCCCCGACAGCTGCACATCGTACAGAGTATCGATGTGATCACGGTTCCCGCAAAATCCGCGGACAACAGTGTGGTGCATACCGAGAAGAAGGACGATGCAATACAGCAGCTGATTCAGTGCCCTTACTACACTGTATACCGCATTGATGTGGAACACCGTGTGGAGACCTGGCAGGATAAGCCTTTCGCCCTCATGAGCGTGGTAGAAGGTGAAGGCACACTGAACGGTACGCATTTAAAAAAGGGCGATCATCTGATCCTGCCCGATGGCTACGGCAAAGTAGAATTACAGGGCAGGATGCAGATCATCGCATCTACGATCTAAGTTTACAGCAGATAAAAATCCGGTAAATGATAGCTGTCTTCAAAACTGATTTATCTTCAAACTGATTTATTTTCCAAGTACAACGGATAGCTTGATTTCTTTTTCTGTTTCGCTCAGGTCGAAATCACCGCCGTCGGAGACGGTCACGCGCAGTTCATAGAGCACGCCGTCTGTCAGCTCCGTCACATTTGCTCCGGTCTCGTCTGTGAGCGACCACAGTTCAGAGCCAACCTTTTCCAGCTTGCCGTCTGCACCATAGGCGTAGAGCGTCAGATCGGAGGCACTGCCGGACAGGTTGTTCATACGGAAGGCTACCATGGTGTTGGGATGCACGTTGCAGATGGTCGCGGTGTTGTGCCAGCTTGCAACCGTACCTTCACCGCCATCCTGCTCAAACTGATCCTGCGAAAGAACATTTCTTGCCGCCTGATCAAGATCAACCTCACGGTACGGAAGCTCTGGCAGGTACACAAAGCGATCCTGCAAACGCAGCAGTTCCAGATAGCCTGTCGGGCAGTAGAGCGTATTTCCGTTGCTGCCGGTGTACATGCCGATGGCCATATTATTGTAGCCGTATTTGTTGGACACATCCATCGTGAAGACGGTTTCGCCTGTTGCAAAGTCCAAAATAATGTACTGCCACATGCCGGTATCCAAATCCTGTACGTAACCGTAGATATAGCCTGTTGCAGTGGAGAGCTTCATGATCGCCGTGTCGCGCAAATCGTTCCGGCTCCAGACGCTCTTCATTTCATAGCCATCGGCGGTTTTTAGGGTGTCCACCCGCTCAACGCCCGGGGCGATCATAACATTACCCTTCATCAGCCAGTTCTGGTCATAAATGTTGGCGTAGCTCTGAATCGAAGAGTCATTGTCAGGGTCGGCAAGACCTGCGTTACCAGCGCCGAACCAGTTGCAGACGATCGTGCTGACGGTGCCTTCACCGTCGTCATAAACGATTGCAGAGTTCTCAACCGCCACCTGATACCCATCGGGCAGATCATCCAAAACAGGCATGCTGGCTACGACCTCTCCGGTCTTCATGTCGAGCGCAAGAAGCTTAACGGGGTCTGCGTTGTCGGTGAACAGTACAAGGTTTGGTGTCAGTGTGGGCGAGCAGCCGCCACCCCAGGCAAGGCCGCCGCCGGTAGTCTTATCGCCATCATGACTGACCTTCGCACCGACACTCTCATATGGCGTGCACCACACAACGTTCACACCTTCTTCCGCGCGCAACAGATAGCAGTTCTGGTTCGTCAGAATGACCGCACCGTCTTTGGAGGCAGCAATGCCGTTTTCTGCGCCCTCGCCAAGGGGCAGCCCGTAAACAAAGACAGCCTTTGAAAGATCGGTTTGTTCGCCATTCAGAATCGATTCTATCGCTGTGTGGGCAATGTAGCCGAGAACACCCTGCTGCTGCCGCTCGGGATAGATTCGGAAGCCGCCGGTGGCGAACCAAAGGTTTCCGTCGTAGTCAAAGACCACGGACAGAAGATTCTGTGTCAGCTCTTTGCCGAGCGCGGTCTCAGCAGCTGCCTTGATATCGATATCCAGAACCTTTTCAAATTCCGGAATGACGCTGCCATCTTCCTCTGTCGTACGCAGTATCAGTACATGGTTGTTGCTCGTCGGGCAGACGACACGGTTTTTAGAGTCAAGGAATGTGTAGGAACTCTGTATGACGTAACCGCCGCCATCATGCTGCATCGGTGAAAAATAGCCGAGCGTCTTCGTCTCTGTTGCATTCAGATCACGGATGGCGATGCCGCCGAGCAGTGGCACGACCGCGTGACCGTAGTTGTCAAAGTAAATCGCGGGTGAGGCGTTCGGGTTCGTTGTCTCAAAGGAAACATTGATTTCCGGATAGATGCCGAGCGGCAGAATTTCATCCGTTGAGTCGGTGTTGTAGCCGTCGTGATGGATGTTTGCATCACTTTTTGCCATATAAGGGTTTTCATCCACGTGTTTGGGTTGTAAAGCCTTCACGGGCAGTGCACCGGATAACGGTGCAGAAGATGTTGTTTCGTCCTCTGCCGGTGTGGGCGTTCCACCACAGGCCGCCATAGACAGGCACAGTGTTCCCGCCAGAAGAAAGCTAAATACAGAATAAATCTTTTTTCTCTTTTTCATCAATAATCCTCCTCATTGTTATGTTTGTTGTGATCCGCTCGGAATAAGGCAGACGTTTTTTTCCCATCTGACCATGTAGAAAGTCCCTGCTGAAACGCCTCTTCTGTTATTGGCTCTAACAGAAAATAGTCTACACGCAGCCGAAACGCATGCAGGGAAAAATCCAGATCGCTGCACCAGATGATGCGCATTTCGGGAAAAAGCGTCCGCAGATGCTCCACCGCATTCAACCCTGCTACCCCCGGAAGTGCGATCACAGTGCAGGTTGGCGCATTTATACGCGCCACATCAAAGAACAACTCCTGCCCACGGTAACAGTCCATTTTGGGAAACAGACCGCGTTCAAAGCAGAACCGTGAAAGCTGCTCTATATAAAAGGCTTCCTGTGTTTCACTGCTTGTCAGCACGGCAATGTGGTACACGGCACTCCCTCCTTTCTGCCGTCATTGATGCTTTCTGCTTGTCAGTATACGGATATGCAAACGCTTTTCAAGCCGTTTGGCACGAAACCCTCAATTCCGTCACGAAATCTGAGTTTTTCATTGTGCCGGTGTTGGACAGGTATGATATAATTTAGTTGGAATTTTTTACAAAGGAGTCAGTCCGATATGAGAATAGCAATAGTGGATGATATCGAGACCGAACGTGCACTGTTGAAAATGCGGCTTGAGCGACAGCTGAGCTTGTACGGTGTAGAGACGGAGATCTTAGAATTTGATAGCAGCGAGAGCTTTCTCGCAGCAGAAAAAGAACGGCACTTTACTGTGGCATTTCTGGACATTTACATGAAAGGATTAAGCGGCATGGATGCCGCAAAGGAACTTCGGAAGACGGATGCAGACTGCTTTCTGATCTTCACCACAACATCTACCGACCATGCACTGGAGGGCTTTCAGGTGCGGGCATTCCACTATCTCGTGAAGCCCTTTTCCGAGGGAGAACTTGCCGGTCTGCTTACTGAACTGCTCGCTAAACTTCCGCGTCCTGAGCCGATTCTGACGGTGAAAGTCAGTGGCAGCGATGTTCGCCTTCGCTATAGGTACATTATTTTTGCCGAGCATTTTGCTCATATGATCAACATTCGTACGACTGCCGGTAAAACGCTTGCCACGCGGCAAAGCTTTAAGGCATTTACCGAGCCGCTGAAAAAAGATCCACGCTTTTTTGTCTGCGGCCGCGGTACGATTGTCAATTTAGAACATGCCGCTGATTTTCAGGCCGCCGCTTTCTGCATGACCGACGGTAGCCGCGTATATGTCAACCAGGAACTTTTGAAGCCTGCCAGGCAGGCATTTATGGAATTTCTGTTGCAAGGGGGTGTATGAGATGAAAGATATTCTGCGTCCGATCCTGGAGTTGTCCGTTGTACTCCCCGGTCTTTTACTTGCATATTTCCCTGTAAAATCCTATCTGAAGCAGTCCCCCGGAAAACTTGCCGCCCGGATTCTCCCACTGATGGCAGGATTGTGTATCGGTGCTGGGATCATCTGCTATCAGCTGCATGCTTCCACTGCGTCTGCCCTGGCAGGGATCACATTGCTTGCAATTGGGCTATATACCGGAACACTCCAAATCTCCCTCTGGAAATCCGGAACAATTGCACTGACTGTCTGCGCAGTGTTTGCATGCATCAACAGCTTGTCTCGAGCTATCAGTGTTATGATTGCTCTGCATATGCAGCTGCCACAGGACGAACCGTGGTTCTGCCTTGCAGCCTGTGTATTTTATAATGTTGTTTGCTGGATTTTGGTGCTGGCTGCGTTCTATCCGTCAACCCATGCAGTGCGTGTGATGGTTGAGGACGATAATTTTGCGCAAACATGGTATGTGTTCTGGGTTTTGCCGCTGGTGTTCATTTTTTTGAACCTTTTTATGATTCCGCGCTATCAGACGACACTTAGGACCGGTCGTGTATTGCAGGGATATATTGTGATAAGTATTGCACTTCTTTTGCTTTTGCTCTGGTTCAACGCAATTTTCCTGTTAATGGCCACCAGTCTCAACCGCAACGCGAGACTACAGCAGGAAAACCAGCTTCTTTTCCTGCAGCAGCAACGCTATGAGAATCTCAAAGCTGCCATCGAAGAAGTGCGGCAGGCGCGGCATGATATGCGCCATCAACTGAATCAAATTACCGCACTGGCTGAGACCGGCGATCTGGAGGGATTGAAAAGCTACCTTGAAAAAACCATTTCCCGCATCCCGAATCTCGGTATACACTTCTGCGAAAACCGCGCAGCAGATAGCGTCATCGGCTATTATTGTGCCCTGGCAAAGCGCGAAGACATTCCCTTTTGTGCAAAGCTCGATCTGCCGCAGACTCTTCCAATCGATGAGATTAACATGTGTCTGGTCTTGTCCAACTTGTTGGAAAATGCGCTCGAAGCCAGTATCCGCACTGCACCAGACAGACGGCAGATTAAAATCACTGCATACCTGCATGCCGGGCGGCTGCTTCTGATCGAAGTTGAGAATGCCTATGACGGCGAAATCAGGGAGAAGGACGGTGTTTTTCAATCCTCCAAACGAAAGGGAAACGGCGTCGGCATCCAGTCAATCCAACATATTGCAGAAAAAAGCGGCGGTGCAAGTACGTTTGCCTATCAGAATGGTGCTTTCTGTGCTAAAGTTATGCTCTGCGGATAAATGCACATAAAAGCACCGGCAAAAATTTCAAGGACTATGTCAATCAGATCCGCCTGAAACATGCAGTCACACTGCTTCTGGACACTGACAAAAAAGTCTACGAGATTGCCATGAATGTAGGCTTTGGCGATGCCAGAGCATTTAACGATGCCTTCCAGAGGGCCTACGGGGAGACACCGGCAGGGTATCGGAAGAGATTGCGGAAGTGAAAATAGTAGTTGTGGCAATAGTTTTCGTAAGATATAATATATTTTGGGAGAGAATTTCGGAGAAGGTCTTGTAGAAAGGATAAGACCTTATGCATAATACACTGAAAAGAGCTGTAATAGCGACAAATCAAAAGGCACAATATGATGCGAAAGTCAAAAATCTGCTAGGGCATAAAATTATACTGGCTCATATACTGACCAGAACAGTAGATGAATTCAAGGGGATGAATCCCAGGGAGGTGATCCCCTATATAGAAGGAACACCTTATATCAGCAAGGTGCCGATAGAACCGGGGATGACCAATCACGAACAACAGGGACAGCAGATTATCGGTCTGAATACGGAAAACGTGGAAATAAACGAGGGACTGATAAGATTTGACATTATTTTTTATGTCCGGTTACCATCTGAAGATAGCAAGGATGCCGGATTGACACAAATCATCATAAATGTGGAAGCACAGAAAGATGAACCGACGAGTTATGAGATTTTAAATCGTGCGATATTTTATGCGAGTCGCCTGGTATCATCCCAAAAGGAGCGGGATTTTGTTAAATCCGGTTATGATGATATTAAACGAGTTTATTCCATTTGGATATGTATGAATATGGAACAGAACAGTATGAACCATATTCATTTTGTAAATGATGCTGTAATCGGGAACCATGAATGGAAGGGAAAAATCGATCTGATCAATATTATAATGATTGGGATTGCAAAAGAACTTCCGGAACAGGATGAGAGATATGAATTGCACCGTCTTCTGGGAGCACTACTGTCGCAGAAACTGACAGTAGATGAGAAAATGTCGATCATGGAAACAGAGTACGATATTGAGTTGGAAGAAAATTTGCGAAGGGATGTGAGTACAATGTGTAATTTGAGTGAAGGAATCGAAGAAAAGGGAATTGCAATCGGTGAAGCGAGAGCAGAAGCAACAATGATAGCCAGGATGCATAAAAACGGAATGCAACCGGAGCAGATTGCGGCAGTCACAGAGAAAAGCATTGAGGAAGTAAGGAAAATCATAGCTGATTGTGAGAATGGATAAAGCAAAAGTGATACAGGAATGGCAGATCGCTGCTGTTCCTGTTTTTTTCTCAAATTCTTTCTTTTAACTTTATTGCAGTGATGCGATTGAGTGTATATAATAGAATCGTTATGTAATGCAGTACTTTAGAGAAGGAATAAATCACAATGGATACCATCAGAGGTAAATTTTTGAAGCAACATTTACTCTCAGACGAGTTTTTGGATCTGATCGAGAAGAATAAGCGCCCCATGGACGAGCTGATGTCTTATTATCAGTGTGCCATCATGGAGGTGGAGACGAAATTCAAGGTGCTGAATCAGGAGTATTCCCTGGAATATGACCGCAATCCCATCGAGGGCATCAAGACCCGAGTGAAGTCCTACGACAGCATCCTTAGGAAGATCCGCCGGAAAAATATTCCCATGACGCTGGAAGGCATTGAGGAGAATATCCGTGATATCGCCGGTGTCCGGGTCATCTGTTCGTTTCCGGATGATATTTATGAACTGGCGGAGAGCTTTTTACGACAGGATGATATCACCCTGATCGAGCGCAAGGATTATATAAAGAATCCCAAGGAGAGCGGCTACCGGAGCCTGCATCTGATCGTGCAGGTGCCGATCTTTTTACAGAATACGAAGAAACTGGTCTATGTGGAAGTCCAGTTCCGTACCATCGCCATGGATTTCTGGGCCAGTCTGGAGCACGATATCCGCTACAAGGCTGACCGCAGCCGCCTGCCCGCGGGGATCAATGAAGAAATGCTTGCCTGTGCCGGGAAGATAGCCGAAATCGACCGGCAGATGCAGGACATGTATCAGCGCATCAAGGCCGCTGAGGCTGCACCGGACGCAGCCCCGGCCGAGACAATAACAAATCAATAACAGGAGACGATCATCATGGCAAAAACCACAAAATACGCCGGCACGCAGACGGAAAAGAACCTGCAGGCCGCCTTTGCGGGCGAGTCGCAGGCGCGCAACAAGTACACCTACTTTGCCTCCGTTGCAAAGAAGCAGGGCTACGAGCAGATCGCGGCGCTGTTCCTCAAAACGGCGGACAACGAGAAGGAGCACGCCAAGCTGTGGTTCAAGGAGCTGGCCGGCATCGGTAGCACGGCCGAGAACCTCGCAGCGGCCGCAGAGGGCGAGAACTACGAGTGGACGGACATGTATGCAGGCTTTGCCAAAACGGCCGAGGCCGAAGGTTTCCCGGAGCTGGCGGCCCGCTTCCGCATGGTCGGTGAGGTTGAGCGCCATCATGAGGAGCGCTATCGCGCCCTGCTTCACAATGTGGAAACCGGCGCTGTCTTCGCCAAGAGCGAGGTCAAGATCTGGGAGTGCCGAAACTGTGGCCACATCGTTGTCGGCACGGCCGCTCCGGAGGTCTGCCCCGTGTGCAATCATCCGCAGAGCTATTTTGAGCTCTGCGCCGAGAATTATTGAGACAGAAAAAACGCTCCGCAGGAAGCCGTTCAGGCTGCCTGCGGAGCTTTTTCCATTATAAATCAATGTCAGAACACCAATAAGTTTTCGGCATCTTCGCACTCTTGGAGCGATTACACTTCCAGCACAGGGTCTGCAGGTTTCTTCCAACCGTAAG
>OOCP01000837.1_pt1 | contig 35990 bp, 17 predicted proteins | sample 1671511 | NCBI WGS metagenome assembly OOCP01 (sample SAMN06348164, study PRJEB24527) | human gut metagenome | biome: human gut; feature: ankylosing spondylitis patient; material: feces | host: Homo sapiens | place: China | collected 2015-10 | reverse complement strand
TTTCAATTTTTTCAGGCTCTGTAGAGATTCTTAATGAGAATATGCACGTCAATTAGCTTCTATGCAGAGCTTCCTTAGGAGTATTTTTCCGTTTGTTTTTTCTTAATAGCGCGTAAAGCAAACATGAACACCGCATTTAACCTAAACGCACGCTTAGGGTTTGCATAAAAGATAACTCACTATATGACCTTTTTTCGCTCTATCCACAGGCGTTCTAGCGAATTCATGAGATTCCACTCACCTGACGAGATGTTTTGCAAATTTTGCAACTCTTTTATTAGTATGTTACGTATTAGTCTCTGTTCACCGCGAGCACTAAGGGGGCGGTCACGATCGTTTACTGGGCCTCAGGGTAACTCCTAATTCAATGCAAAAATTCCTGATTTTTCAGGAAAATTTTATCCAACCCTCGCCCACTTTTTTCTAACTTGGTTTTTTACCAAGCTATTCTTGCAGTTTTGCTCTGGTCAAAAGAACTAACTCCACCGTAGACTTTTTTCTGTACCTCGTCGTGCCTAGCCTCCCATAAAAAGGGGATGCTTGAGTGTCCTCGTCTGACGCGAATGGACTCCTTAGTGGGTCGTGGCCCCGTACCGACGTAGGTGATCCCAGCAAACTTAGGAGGAAAGAATCTATGACCAGAATGACACGTCGCCACCTCTTGACCACCGGGGCGGCCGCCACCGCGACTACCTTGTTGACGAACGTTGCCGAAGCCAAACCCTACGATCCGATGCCCAAAAAATGGGATGAAACGGTTGACGTGTTGGTCGTGGGCTCGGGCTTTGCCGGGCTCGCTGCCGCCTGCCAGGCCGCCGAAGACGGCGCCAAAGTGCTCGTCGTGGAAAAAATGCGCACCCCAGGGGGCAACTCCATTATTAATGGGGGGATTTTTGGCGTGCCGCGCACCCCGATGCAGCTCAAAATGGGCATCACCGATTCGCCCGAACTGTTAGCCGAAGACATTATTCGTGAAGGCGGAGGGCTCAACAACCCGGAAAAAGTGAAATTAATGGCGAGCCGTGCCTTTGACACCTGGCAGTGGACCGTGGACAAGTTGGGCGTGGAATACGTCCAAGAACGCGTGGCTGCCGAAGGCGGTCACTCGGTGCCGCGTTGCGCAGTCATTAAAAATGGTTCGGGCTCCGGCATTGTCACCAAGCAACTCGAATACGCCAAAAAGTTGGGCGTTGAAGTGCGTCTTCGCACCTATGTGGACGAAATCATTCGCGATGCGGACGGTCGCGTGAAAGGCCTCAAAGTTTATCCCAACTACAGTTTCCCGAAGGCCCCGACGGGCGAAGCCCGCTACATTCGTGCGCGTCGCGCCGTTGTGCTCTGCCACGGTGGCTTTGGCGCGGATGTGAACTACCGCATGAAGTTTGACCCGAAATTAACCGCTCGCTTTGATACGACCAACCAACCCGGGGCCACCTCGGAACTCTGGCGTGAATCGAGCCGTATTGGCTGCAATATGATTCAGTCCGACTGGATTCAATGCGGTCCTTGGAATTCGCCCGAAGAAAAAGGCATGGGCATTGCGCTTTACTTTGCCCAAGGGTCTTCGGCCAACTACGGGGTGTGGATTAACTGCAAAACCGGCAAGCGCTTCATCAACGAATTGGCGAACCGCAAAGTACGTGCCGATGCGATCATCGAAGCGGGTAACCGAGGCGAGCAGTGTATCGCGCTTGCGCCCCAGTGGGCCGTAGATTTGACGCTCAAAGTGAGTCGCCCAGGGCTCATCGAAAAGATGCTCGAGCGCAACGTCGTGCATAAATTCGAGACGCTCGCCGCGGTTGCGGAGGCCTACCACATTCCGCTTGAAGCGCTGCGTCAGACGCTCAAAGACTACAACGACGATTTAGCCAATCCCAAACCCAATGCCGAAGGGAAAGCGCTGGACCGGATGGGCCGCTATTTCTACCCGAAAGCCCGCCCCTTAAATGAAGCCGATGGTCCCTGGTACGTCTCCATCATGAGTCCCAAAGTGCACCACACGATGGGCGGGATCGAAACGGGCTTGGATGGGCACGCGATTGACGTGAAAACCGATAAACCCATCCCAGGGCTCTTTGCCGCGGGCGAGAGCACGGGCGGGGTGCACGGGGCCGTGCGTTTAGGCTCGTGCGCAACGCTTGACTGTTTAGTGAACGGTCGTATCGCCGGGGCGGCGGCTGCGAAAGAAACCCCCTGGGCCTAGTCCACTGCCAGAGCAGCCGTTGTAGCCCCCCGAAGGCATCCCCACCTTCGCGCTGACACGGCGTGACGTGCCTTTCCGAATCCGCTATCCGCGATCTGGGTTCGGGAAGGCACTTTTTTTGACACCCCCACCCCCTCACCCCCCATGCCAGCGAGTGCCGGTCAGGGGGACGTCCGTTTTCGCCCCCTTAATACGTCTAGGGTTTTTCCTCAAGCGTCGCTCTTTCCTACTCGCACACCGCAAATGAGTTCCCCAATTGTTGACAGACTTTAATCTTGCAAAATTGACAAGACTAAATTGTATTTTTGCTCTTGGCGAAATCGCTGATGCGGTCTAGGCTTAGGAGTGACCCGTTGTTTGAAGGTCCACGAAACTCATGCGCTAACCGCCTCGCATGGACCCAATATTTGCTCGGCATTGACCGAATGCGAAGCGAGTCTCCGAACGCGTCTCATCACGTGGATCGCCAGCGGGTCATCCTAACCTATATCAAGGAGAACCTTATGACACACCTCACTCGCCGACACCTGATTGCGGGCTCTGCCCTCGCTGGAACCTCCCTACTCACCACCACGGCCAACGCCAAAGCCATCGATCCGATGCCCCAACAGTGGGATGAAACGGTCGACGTGCTGGTCGTGGGCTCAGGCTTTGCAGGGCTCGCTGCCGCGTGCCAAGCCGCCGAAGACGGCGCCAAAGTGCTCGTCGTGGAAAAAATGCGCACCCCAGGGGGCAACTCCATTATTAATGGGGGCATCGTTGGCATTCCCGGTACGCCCATGCAAAAGAAAATGGGCATTACCGATTCGCCCGCACTCTTAGCCGAAGACATTATTCGCGAAGGCGGTGGGCTCAACAACCCCGAAAAAGTCAAACTCATGGCCGAACGTGCCTACGACACCTGGCTGTGGACCGTCGAAAAGCTGGGTGTGGAATACATCGAAGAGCGTGTCTCCGCCGAAGGTGGGCACTCCGTGCCACGCTGTGCGGTGATTAAGAATGGTTCGGGCTCGGGGATCGTGATGAAGCAACTCGACTACGCCAAGAAGTTAGGCGTTGAAGTGCGTCTTCGCACCTACGTGGACGAAATCATTCGTGATGCGGATGGCCGCGTGAAAGGCCTCAAAGTCTACCCCAACTACAGTTTCCCGAAGGCGCCCACCGGGAAACCTCGCTACATTCGTGCGCGTCGTGCCGTCGTACTTTGCCACGGCGGGTTTGGCGCGGATGTGAACTACCGCATGAAGTTTGACCCGAAATTAACCGCTCGCTTTGATACGACCAACCAACCGGGGGCCACCTCGGAACTCTGGCGTGAATCGAGCCGCATTGGCTGCAACCTCATTCAGTCCGACTGGATTCAATGCGGTCCGTGGACTTCGCCCGAAGAAAAAGGCATGGGCATTGCCCTCTTTTTTGCCCAAGCGACTGCCGCCTGCTTAGGCGTGTGGGTCAATTGCACAACCGGGAAGCGCTTCATTAACGAACTCGCCAACCGTAAAGTACGTGCGGACGCCATTATTGACGCTGGGAACAAAGATCAGCGCTGTATCGCCCTCGCGCCACAGTGGGCGGTGGATATGACGATTAAGGTGACGCGCCCGGGGCTCTTAGAGAAGATGCTGGAACGTAACGTCGTGCATAAATTTGACACGCTTGAGGCCGTCGCCCAGACCTACCACATTCCGCTCGCCACACTACGCCAGACCTTAAAGGACTACAACGAGGATTTAGCCAACGCCAAACCCGACGCCACGGGTAAGGCGCTCGACCGAGTGGGTCGCTACTTCTATCCGAAAGCCCGCCCCTTAAACGAGGCCGAGGGCCCTTGGTACGTCTCCATCATGAGTCCCAAAGTGCACCATACAATGGGCGGGATCGAAACGGGCTTGGATGGGCACGCGATTGACGTGAAAACCGATACACCCATCCCAGGGCTCTTTGCCGCGGGTGAGAGCACGGGCGGGGTGCACGGGGCCGTGCGTTTAGGCTCGTGCGCAACGCTTGACTGTTTAGTGAACGGTCGTATCGCCGGCGCGGCTGCTGCCAAAGAAACCCCCTGGGTCTAAACCAGGATCGCGACAGCCCTATTGAGGCTGGGTTTTAAGACCCGGAAGTGTCGCCCCCAATAACCGTCATTGGTGCCTTTCCGATCTCCAGGAAGCGGAGTCGGGAAGGCACTTTTTTTCACGGTACTTTTGACATTGACTCTCCCCGCTCCACCGCCTCCCTGAAGACCTCACGAAAGAGAGCCCTCCGCTCTGTCTTTGACTGAGAGCGACCATCCGACAGCGAGCTGGCCTTCACAGCCATGACATGGGTCTTTTGACGGAGTGAGGAATCTCAATGATTTCAAACATGGGACGGCATGATGGGTTTTCTATGCTTTTATTGACTTTTTGATTTATTAATTTATTAATTAATTGATTTATTTATAAAAAAATTATTGTCATTATCTTTATTTTATGTGAAAATAAGTTGACTTTTACTTACTCACTTAGGCTTACCTTTGCTGTAAGCCCTTTCATTAGGACCCTTTATGTTTAAACGATCCTCCATCTCGATTCATGTACTCAATGCGTTAGCTTTAATTACTTTTTCAATGGGAGGGAGCCTCAGTACAGCGGCTGGTGCAGAGACCATCACCCTAGAAAACCAACAAATCAGTCGCACACGTGGCGAGGGCGATGGTTCACGATACGCCACCGAATTTAACCACCCGGATAAAGACTTGGTCATTCACTGGCAAAACAACAACTCACTTCCCGCCGACGGGAACCCCATTCGCGATGGGAATGTCAATGTACGTAACCTCACCATTGATGCCAATTTCTTTGAATCGATCAATGAATCCGATCCCCAAAATCCCTACTACCTCGAAATCCGCAACAAAGGTGTCTACGCCAACTCTGGACTCACTCACATCCACGCCTCCGACACCATCCAAATCAAAGCCAAAAATGACGGTATCTATACCGAATCCGGCGGCAGTGTTTTAGTCGATGGTTTTAAAAAGCTCGATGTGCAGGGGTTGGGCTACTCCAACATGGATCCGGCTACTTTCAGTAACAGCTTTCCAGTTAATGAAAAGCCTACGGCCTTCACCACAGGGGCTCACGGCATCGTCGACAATGGCGAAGGCATCAGTATCCGTGGTGGTACGGGAAGCGAAGTCAATATTGTCTCGAACGGTTTGATTTTTTACATGAATGGTATCGGCAACCGCCTCGGTGTTATGAGTACGGACCCACGTCACCTAGAGAATAGTGCGGTAGGCCGCGGCATCGACATTACCACTGACAAACTCACCGTGACTGCACGCGGCAATGCGATTGGTGTAGCAACGGGCAAAAATGGACAACAATTTAAAGTGAGCCTAGAGAGTGCTGAGATGACCCTGAAAGGGGCAACGTTCAGCGTTCTCGCGGGCGGTAACGCGCTCGTAGAAATTAACCAACACACGCAAGGGCTTGTCCAACTCACTGGAACAGTTGCGGCAGCTAACCAAGGTCAAGTGCGCATCAACTTTGATAAAGATGGTTCCTACTTAGACGATGGTCGCCCCAGCGATCGGAGTGAAGAAATCATTGCCGTCGGAGGGTTAAGAGAGCGAGAGCATGACAATGCCGATATCGGTCACGCTGTCTTGAATTTCCGTGGCAACGATCAATACATTAAAGGCTATAGTCGCATACAAGGGGAACGCGCCCTGTTGGAGTTAACCAGCACAGGCGCAAACTTCAGTGCCAAAACCAAAACGGGAGGCACCTTTGATCGTCCACTCTTTTTCGTTGAACAGGGAGGCAGGCTCAAGCTCAACGCCTCTGGGGACAATGCCACCTTCGTGGGCGAACTGAAGGCACAAGAAGCGAGCCTTCTGGATATGACTGTCTCAGGCAAAGGCGCCCGTTTGCAAGGAGATATCACCACCTCGGAAGCCACACCGGGCGCACACATCAAAGCCCTGTTTTCGGGTGACAACGCCCAACTCGAAGGCAATATTATTACGCTGGCCCAAGAGAGTACGATCGAACTCACGCTCCGAGGCGCTAACAGTTCGCTCAAAGGACGCGTGAGTTCATTTGGCTCGAGTGGCTCCTCTGGCAGAGGCTACTTCTCCTACAAAGATAACGTGGTACTCCTCGAGAGCACGGGGGCGGGCATGACGTTTGAGGGCGAGTTGCAGGCGGATCGTGAAAATACCCTCACGGCAAACTTTAGTGGTGAAGGCGCCGAACTGAAGGCCAGCAGTAACGGGAACCTCATCACTAACTCGGGTAAGCTCACGTTGACAGTAGACAACCACGGGACCTTGACAGGCGATATGAAAAATTTAGCCAACCGAGTCCAACGTGGCCGACAAGGACAGCCGGGTTATGAAGACAAGATGGCCAAAGGAGACCTCGCTGTCACGCTCGCCAACGCTACCTCCTACAGTGGGAATGTCGAAAGCCGTGCAGGGACCGTCGCGCTCACGCTCAAAGAGAGCGAGTGGTTCGGCAATCTCACGACAGCCTCCGAGGCAGAAGACACCCACGTTGCCCTTGAAAAGAGTCTGTGGCGGGGCGATATGACGGCGGCCCCCGAGGCACAACGCACGAGCCTTACGCTCACACGCGAATCGACCTGGAAGGGCGCTGCCGCGGGAAGCGGTATGGTGGAACTCTCCGGGCACTCGACCTGGAAAGCCACCGCAAACAGTCAGCTCGATACGCTCACGATGGACAGCACGAGCGTCACGTCGCTCGAGGGTGACGCTCAACGCCTCACCACCCAAACCCTCAATGGGTCTGGCACCTTTGTGCTCGATCTGACCTATCAAGACAATGCGATTGAAACCTACCGTGATGGCACCGCGAGTGACTTCATTGAGGTGACGCAAGCAGGGGACAGTGGCACACACCGCGTTGCCCTGACCGAGACGACTAACTTAGAGACGATGCCCGTGAACGGTAAACTCTACTTCGCCGTGGCCCCCGAGGGTCAGGTCACCTTTGAATCGGCCACAGAGGCTCTGGAGCCCAATCCCCATGGCCTCTTTCATAAGTTGAAGCACTACCAGATTCTCAGTGAAGCGGCACAAACGAGCACCACCGACGCCGAGAGCACCGAGACTACGTCGGACTCCGCCCGTCGGGTTGCCCGAGACGTTGCCCCCGCCATGCAAAACTGGTACCTCACCTATACCGGTAGCGAAGAGGTCGTGAACAAGAATGCGTTGACCGCTCCCGACATCTATACGGCCACGGTGGCACTCTGGCGCGATAACGATACGCTCTTGAAGCGCTTAGGCGACCTGCATGCCCTCCGCGCGGGCACGGGAAGTTGGGCGCGTCTCATTGCGCGTAAACTCGATCGTTCGGGCGAACACGCCTTTGAATCCAAGTTGAACACCGTGCAGATTGGGATCGATCGCTCCCGCCTCGATGAGCGTGGCACGTGGTACTTTGGGCTCGCCTACGCGTATCACGATGGCAAGAGTACGGTGAATACCGGTTCGAGCGATGTGGATGGCCATGAACTCACGCTCTACGCGAGTCGCGCCGACAATGAACGTCGCCATCTGGATCTCGTCGCACGCTTAGGGCGCTTTGGCACGCACTACGATAGCCTCTCGGGGGATAAAGCGACGTTCCACAATCTCGCGGCAAGCGTCAGCGCGGAAGTGGGTTGGGTACTCCCGTTAGGCGCCGCCTGGCAGATTGAACCTCAGGCTCAACTCACCTACTCCACGGTCTGGGGCGACACCTTTGACACGCACTATGGGATCAAGGTGGAGCAGGATAACGCGAAGAGTCTGGTGGGACGTCTGGGCGTTGTCTTGGCACGCGAATTTACTCCCTCCGACGAGAATGCGGGTCGGGTATATGCCAAGGCGAGCGTCCTGCATGACTTCCTCGGGAAGACCCGTAGTACGCTCACGGACGGAGCGAGCTACATCGTTGAGGATACCCTTCGCGATACGTGGGGCGTGCTCGGGATCGGCACCACGTGGCATCATGGCGAGCATCTCCACCTCTACCTCGATGCAGAAACAAGCGTTGGGGCGAGTGTGCGGATGAATTACAACCTCAATGCGGGTCTGCGCTACACGTTCTAGTCGGACCGCTCCTGCGATGCCTGGTGCATCGCAGGCCAATTCCCCTTTCCTTAACGTTGAATATCTCGGGCGCGTTCGCGCCCGAGAGCCTTTCATGCCCTCCCCCTCTGCCCCACGCAACCCGCCCGGGTTGCCAACGTTCGAAGCCGCTCACTCACGACACCGTGCGCCATTGACCTGGCGCAGCATGTGGCCGGGGTTCCACGAAAGACGACGGTATCGATGGGCGGTTTGATCTATGATAGAAGCATCGCCCAATCGCCACCGCCGCCTCCCCTAGGAGGTCAAACCCGGATGACCCAAGCGGTGAGGACCCAAGGGAGCACACATGGCGCAAACCATCCCACGAAAAAACTGGACCGAAGACGAGATCACGCTGGCGCTCGCACTCTATCTGCGCACGCCGCGCTCAAAAATCAATCAGCATCATCCCGATGTGATTGAACTTGCCAGCCTGCTCCATCGCACGCCGAGCGCAGTGTCGATGAAAATGCACAATCTGGGTCGCTGTGACATCCAGCTCCTCGCGCGTGATCAGAAATCGCTGTCAAACGGGAGTCATCTGGACCAAATCGTCTGGGACAAATACCTAGGAGCGGACCGGACGAAACCGATCGAACCGCTATTGGAAGCCGTGGATGCCATTCTGAGCGAATTCGCCACTCCGATGGCCGCCTTTAGCCTCCCTGAGGTGGACCCGACGCGTGTGACCGAAACACGGGCCGAAGTGAAAGTGCGGCGCTATCAACGCTATTTCCGAGACACGGTGATGACCATGTACGGCGGACGTTGCCTCGTGTCAGGCCTTCATAGCGATCCGCTCATTGAAGTCGCGCATATCGTGCCGTGGCGGGATAACCAGACGTTGCGACTCGTACCGGCCAATGCCCTGACACTCAACGTTCTGGCCCACCGCGCCTACGACGCAAATCTGCTCGGGATTGACCCCGATATGGTCATCCATGTAAGCCCAGAACTCTTGGAGGCGTTAGACGGTGCCGACGAGCATTTACGCACGCATTTTCTCGAGGCCAACGGGCAAAAACTCCATATCGCGCAAAACGAAACCCGGCCCGCTGCAGACTACCTCGACTATCACTACCAGGCCTATTTGAAGCACGACATTCGACCGATGACGCGGGTGGGGAGCCTACTACCCGACATCTAAACGCTCTCTCGTTCGCAGGGCTTCCCACAGGCGACCCCGTTATGCTCGGCTGCGGTTGAGTAAGGCCTCCACATTGACGCCATAGCGCTTCAAAATCATCTGCCATTGGGTTTGGCTCGCGACTTCGGCCTTCACATAGGCCTTTAAAAAGCTCCCCACGACGGGGTGTGACCATAGCGCTTCGTGCGTCACCAAGGTCAATTCCCAGAGTGGGCGGTGCCAGCCAGGCATCACGGGGACCAATTGCCCCGATTCAATCAAGCGCACCACAAACCCAATCGATAAGTCGACCGCAATCCCATGCCCATCAAACACGGCCTGTAAGCACGAGAGCGTATCGGCTTCAAAGGTTTCCGTGACGGGCGGTACATACGCTTCCGTTTGCGTTCCATCGGGGTGATGCGTCACGACGCGACCCGCGCGGAAATGAAATTCCCCCGTCTCGCTAATGAGTCGATCCGTGATCGGGTAGTGGGCGTCTTTACGCAAAATGAGGCGGTGCTGATATAAGTCCGTGGGTGACAAGGGGGTACCGTGCTCGGCCAAATACTGTGGCGTCGCTAAGAGTAAGGTCGTCGCTTTAAAGAGCGGCACGATGGTGAGATCATTTAAGGCCGTAACGTGCGGGTGATAGGGGCAATACGCCACATCGACCCGATTGTCAAGCACGTCTTGATGACACGACGCATCGGTGAGCACCACGTTAATCCCTGCACTCGACAACGGGTAGCTACTCAAAAACCGCACCATGCGATCGCGGGCAATATTGGTGGGTAGACCAAACCGAATCGTCATCGACTCCCGTTCGCTGGCCATATTCATGAGCGTTTCCCGCACGAGTGAGAAGGCTTGCAGGGTGTCGCGAAGCGACTCCACGACGCTCACCACTTCGGGGCGCAACGCTAAGGGGCGGCGGTTGCGCTGCAACAGTTTGCCACCGAGCGCCTCTTCGAGGTCGCGCAATTGGCGCGAGGCGCTCGACAAATCCATATTTTCTTCCAGTGCTGCTCGGCTCAGTGAACCGGTTTGGGAAAGGCGCCACAAGAGTCGCCACGTGGAAAGATTGTCTTCTGGGGTCATGAAAGCTACTCAGTCTTTGAGAAGGGGTTGCGAGGGTCGAGGGCTCAGTGCGCAAAACGTTTTCCCATAGTTTAGAGGATTTCAGGTGCCTCTCCTAGTCCCGCAGGGATGCCCCGTGAAAAGAAAATTTGTAATCATCAAACTTCATTGAATCATTTTTGATCGTCTCTGGCTTATAATGATTCCTCCTTTTTGCCTACAAGAGTAGGAAAGAGCGAATTTCTACCCTGAAATTCTCGCCTCACGTTTGTTCGTCTGAGTGAACGTTCGATAGGCACTGGTTTCTAGCCTATAGCGTCTTCGTTAGCTCCGAACTGACGCTATGTCTGAGGGGGGAAGCGTCCCAAAACGCTTTCCCCCTCTTTCTCATCGTATCGCTCCCCTCCCCGCGTTCGCATCGTTGTCTCACTTTTGCCACAAACGGTCGCCTCAAGAGGTGAAAAAAACCTCCCCTGCGACGCCACGGGGCTCAACCCGCGACTTTATCCCACTTTTTAGGGGCGCAGGGGTGACGCCACTCGGAGAAGGCTTTAAAATAGGGAACAAAATTTTTTCCCTAGGGTTTTTACCCAAGGGAATTCCCGTAATAATCAGTAGCCTGTTGCGATGGCCACCCCACCCGTTCTGAGGGAGCCACGTGAACAGTCCCGATCGGTCAGAAGGGCGACTTTCTCGTTTGCTAAAAAACTATGCAACGCATACCAGAAGATGTAGTGACCTTAGGTAAGGTCTATGGCTTTAGTGTAGAGGGCTATGTGAACTTTGAACCGGTTCGGCTGCGCCAAACCGCCCTCGAAGCGACACCCTTGATGCGTGCGCTCAAGGCGACTCAGACTGCACGCCGTGCAGAAAGCACGCCTGCGCCCACCGCCCCTCGCCCTCACTCCGACTCGGGAACGACTCCCCAGTAAGGAGCGCCCATGATTATTTGTATTCAAGGGCTTCGTGATGCGACCGGCTCGAGCTTTTTAGCCGCAAACTTAGCCGAAATTCTCGCCGAACACGAATCCGTCGCCCTGATTTCTACCAAGCCCGCCCCCGGAACGTTTGAAACCTATTGGGGACTGGGCCCCTCCTCGCCCAAGAGTTGGATGCGCGCGATTGGGGAGAAGTTACCCATCGAAAACGCGATTGAACGTGCCAACACGGGCTTTCCCGTGCTCTTTCCCTTTGGGCTTCTGGATGCGCTCACGACCGACGTGGTGCACGCGCGTGCCTTGAGTCTATTGACGCACATCGAACCCTACCGCTTCAGTACGATCTTGATTGACGCGGGCGACGTGCATAACCCCTGGAGTCAGGCGTTTCGTCAACGTGCCCACCGGGTCATTACGGTGATTGAACCCGACCATGATGCGCTCATTCGTTTGATGAGCTATCAGCCCTTGGAGAGCGAGGTGTTTGTCTTAAATAAAGTGATCCCCGGTTCAGCGGTCGGTTTTCGCTTAACAAGTTTCTTAGAAACCGATGAGCGCTTTGCCCACCGTCTGATTCGTCCGGTGCTACCCTACGATGAGGCCGCGGTGGAAAGTGGCTTTTTGATGACGCGCGTCGTGAAAAGCGCCCCCGAGTCCGCCATTTCCCATGCGCTACGGACCTTGAAAACCACGCTCGTCGCGGAGGGTCTGGTGTCGAATCCGGACGCTACCCCCCACCCCACGCGGGGCACCAACCGCCCCTAAGGGGGATGGGTTCGGGGTCTTTACCGATTTTTCCTTTGGAGTGCTTTCCTAAATGTGGTGTCTCACCCTTTTGAGATCCTTTGTGAGTGCAACGGCGAACCAACTGGTGGCGCTCACGGCCTACACCTCGAGTCTGGTGGGCTTTGTCGTGAATGGGCTTGCGTTATTGCTGGCATGGATTTTTCTGCCACTCGAGTCGGCCCACTGGCAGGGCGTGATTCGTGAGCGTCAAGCGCTCTTTCCGCAAGTCAATTGGCAGCGCTTACGCCCCTTGGATCCGTTACGTATCGGGGTGCAAGGACTCTACTTACTGGTGACGCAATTGCCGCAGAATTTAGCCCAAGCGCTTGAAGCGCACCGTGCTCGCAGCGCTCGTGCGAAAACGGCGACGACGCCCTCGCATTGGGCGCGCGCCACGGCATGGATCAATCACGTCTGGGAAAACGTGATTTTGGCGCCGTTAACCGTGCGACTCACCCGCATGACGGACGCCTTTACCCGCTTTTTGCGTCACACGCGCTTAGGGCGCCAAGACATTAAAACCGTCGCCGAGCGTCGTCGAGAAAAGTGGTTAATGGGGATTGCCTTGGTGCTCGTGGGGATTTTAGGTCTCTGGTGTATCACGCAGCCCTTGACGCTTGAGCCCCAACTCTACTTTGTGGGCGCTGCGCTCCTTTTGTCGCTGGTTTTTCGTCGGGTCAAATCGCACTTAACGATTTTGTTGATGATCGTTTTCTCGGTCATCGTCTCGACGCGTTACCTGTTCTGGCGTATGACCGAGACACTCTCCTTTGATACGCCCGGCTCGGCCATTTTTGGGATTTTGCTCTTAATCGCCGAAATCTATGCTTATTTGGTCATGGTGCTGAGTTACTTCCAGGTCTTCTGGGTGTTGGAACGTAAGCCCGTGCCGATGCCCGCGGATATTTCCACGTGGCCGCACGTCGATATTTGCATTCCGACCTATAACGAACCCTTGGACGTGATTAAACCCACGGTCTTAGCGGCGCAGAGCATGGACTGGCCGCCTGAAAAACTCCATATTTGGATTTTGGATGACGGCAGTCGTGACGAATTTACCGAATTTGCCAAAGCCGCCGGGGTGGGTTGCATTCGCCGTGAAAAGCATAACCACGCTAAGGCGGGGAACATTAACCACGCGCTCCAGCAAATGAGCGGGGACTTTGTCGCCATCTTTGACTGTGACCACGTGCCGGTGCGCAGTTTCTTACAGATGACCATCGGTTGGTTAATGAAGGACGAGAAGATTGCGCTCGTGCAAACGCCGCACCACTTCTACTCGCAAGACCCCTTCTCACGTAACTTAGGGCTCGATAGCACGATCCCTGACGATAATGCGCTCTTCCATGACTTTATTCAAAAGGGGAACGACTCGTGGGACGCGACGATGTTCTGTGGCTCGTGCGCCGTGATGCGTCGTAAAGCCTTGGACGAAGTGGGCGGGATTGCGGTCGAAACCGTGACGGAGGACGCGCACACGTCGCTCAAACTCAACCGTCGGGGTTGGTCCTCGGCCTTTATTGGGGTGCCCTTGGCGGCCGGTCTCTCGACCGAAACGCTCTCCGCGCACGTCGGACAACGTATTCGTTGGGCTCGTGGCATGATTCAGATTTTCCGCCTCGATAATCCCTTACGCGGTAAGGGGCTCACTTGGGGGCAGCGTCTGTGCTTTTTTAACGCGATGATCCACTTCTTGCATGGTCTACCGCGCTTAATCTTCTTGCTCGCGCCACTTCCCTACATTTTCTTTGGCTCCTATGTGTTTGACGCGCCCATCCTGACGATTTTCGCGTTTGCGATTCCGCATATGCTGCACGCGACGCTCACCACCGGGATTTTGCAGCGCGGTCACCGTTCACCCTTCTTAGGCAGTATCTACGAAGCGGTGTTGAGTTGGTACATTTTGCTCCCGACGACGGTCGCCCTAATTAACCCCAAATACGGGAAATTTAACGTGACGGTCAAAGGCGGCACGGTCGAGAGTCAGTACCTTGACTGGCAGATCATTCGCCCCTACTTGGTGCTGATTGCGTTGAATGTGGCAGGCTTAATTGGCGGGATTGCGCTCATTGCCTCTGACCCCCACCAACAGGCCTTTACGCTCATTAACATTGCGTGGATTCTCTACAACTTGGTGATTCTCGGGGCCACGACAGCGGTGGCGGTCGAAACCGTGCAGGAGCGTCGCTTCCCGCGTGTGCCGATTAATCGCCCGGCCTCGTTAAAGCTCGCCACCGGCGAACTCTTGAACGCCCGTTTACACGACTATTCGCAAAACGGGGCCAATGTGGAATTTGAGTTGCCGAGCGACAAGAAGGCCCCGCAGGGCGCCCTGATGGTGGGCGACCGTTTGGAATTGGTTCTTCCCTTGGATTCGCGCTTAGTGGCGTTCCCGGCCATCATTCGCCGTGTACAGAAAAAAGACCATACGTGGTCCTTGGGGCTTGAGTTGGTCGACTTGACGATTGACTTGGAGCGCCAGTTAACGGCCGCGACCTTCGGGCGTGCGGACGCGTGGGCCAAAGAACCCGTGGGCTCGCGTAACCCCTTTGCGGGCAGTACGCAGCTCTTGAGCTTTGCGTGGCGTGGCTACAGTGCCCTCTTACGCTTTGCGCCGCGCCGCTGGCAGCCGCTGATCCGCGGCCTCGAAGGGCTCTGTCACTGGGTCATTAGTTTCTTCCCGCATCGCGCGGGCGGTCGATTCTTCGGCCTCTCGACGATCGGGCGTGTGCAAAAGTAACGCCCTGCGTTCGGGCACACACATTTATGCAAATTTTTTATTGAAAAACCTTGCTTACTGAAAGGGTTGTTGGCTAGACTCGAAACCCAACAATTTTTGTCGGTGTTTGAGGGATCCGATTAAAACCGAAGGCGCTTACTGCCCTCGCGATCGGACCATTAAACCCAACCGCCTTTTTCAGTGCCTAATAAAAACGCTCCACCCGGGAGACTCCCCTAACGGGACCCCTAGGGTCGGGCAAAAAGGACGACATTCTTATGAATTTATTGAGACGAACCGCACGCACCACGCCTTTGAAATGCGCCCTTGTGGCCGCATTGGGCGCGACGATGGCTCTGGGGTCCATGAGTGCCTGGAGCGCTCCGACACCTGATCGCGTTCCGGTGCCCGATGCCTTGAGAACGGCCACGGAAATGCTTCCCGACCTGATGCCTCCGATGCGTGAGGCGATGCCGCTCTTTGATGCGGCCATCGGGGGACGTCCTGGTTCGATCCGCTTAACGGGGCTTTATTCGCAGCGCAGTTTCACCTTTGGGGTGATGCGTGACGAAGTGGTCTCGGACGCGTCGATTACGCTCTTACTGAAACCCTCCACGACGCTCAAGGACCGTTCCATCGTAAACGTGGTGTTAAACGACCACCTCTTGGCGGCCGTGCCGTTGGTGTTAAATGACGAAGCCAAAAAATTGGGCGTCACCCAAGAGGGCGACTTACTGCGCGTTACGTTGCCTGTTGATGGTCGCTCGCTGCGTGGCTACAACCGTATCGACTTAACCTTTGAAGGGCACTATCAGGATGCCTGCCAAAACCCGATGGACAGCAGTCTGTGGGTCGAAGTCGATCAGGGCAGCTTCATGACGCTCGCCATTCAGCGCTTACGTAACCCGAACGAATTGACGTATTTGCCTGGCCCCTTCATTTCGAAGAATGCCCGTACGCAGCAAACGCTCCCGATTGCGTTTGCCCAAGCCCCCACCGAAGGCGAATTAGAAGCCGCAGGGATCATCGCCTCGTGGGCCGGTCGTGAAGCCGACTGGCGTGGGGTGAAGCTACCTGCCTACGTGAACGAAGCGCCGGTCGATACGCACTTTGTCACCTTTATGACGGCCAAACACCGTCCGGCCTTCTTGAAGGACTTCCCGGAACCCAAGGGACCGGGCGTGACGATTATGGCCGCGCCCTTCTCGCTCTGGGCCAAGATGCTCGTCATTAGCGGGCGTGACGAGGCCGAATTAAAGCAAGCCGCGGCGGCGCTCGCCACGGGAAGCGCGATTTTCTCGGGCGAAAGCGTGACGCTCACGGATTTGCCTCCGATTCAGCCGCGTGCGCCCTACGATGCGCCACGTTGGGTTCGCACCGATCGTCCGGTGACGCTCGAGTCGCTCACCACGTACCGTGGTCAGTTGAGTGCCCGTGGGATCGACCCCGCTCCGATTCATTTGCTCTTCCGCTTGCCGCCTGACCTCTACACGTTAGAGCGCCAAACGGTGCCCTTACAAATTGCGACCGCCGCGTCGGCGCCGGCCCAAGGGGGCGACGCACAGTTACGCGTGCGCTTTAATAACGCCATGGTTGCCACGAACGCCATCACGAGCGAAAACGCTGGCGCCAATAACGACACCAAGAACCATCTGTTGCGCTTTACGGCCCTGACGCCGGGCGCGGGCCGTTGGGATTCGATCGGGGTGCCGGGCGTTTACTTAAAGCCCGAAAACGACTTGGAAATCGACTTCCGCTATAACGTGCCGGTCAATAGTGGCAATCTGCAGAATTGCCGCTACACGCTTCCCTTAGAGCAGCAAGGGGACGTTGACCCGACGAGTACGATTGACTTCTCGGGGTTCTATCACTACGCCGTGTTGCCGGACTTGAGCCGCTTTACCCGTGCGGGCTACCCCTTCACGGTGCATGCGGACTTGGCCACGACCACCGTCGTGTTGCCGGAAAAGGCCACCGCCACGGACTTAGGGATTTACTTGACGACGATTGCCCGCATGGGCGCCCAAACGGGTGCGGCGGCGACGGCCGTGACGGTCAAGACCCCCAAGACCTTTGATAAAGCGAAGGCCCAAGACGTGATCCTCGTGGGGAATTTGTCCGCCAACACCCAAACCGTGAAGCAAATCGAAGACGCGGTGGCGCAGATGAAGGTGGCCGATACCACCAATGTGCTCACGGCGCCCGCCTTTGCCTCGTTGGTGGCCATGGAATCGCCCTTTGCGAAGGGTCGCTCCTTGGTGGCCCTCTTAACCGGGAACCCCGATAGTGCGAAGACGCTCTTAACGCAATTAGCCACTCCGGCGATGCTCAATACCGTCACGGGCGCGACGTCGATTCTGGCTAAAGACCAGATCACGAATCATGAACCCAAGGCAACCTACACCGTGGGGGACATTCCCGCTACGGCCAAACTCTGGGCCATGCTCTCGAATTCGCCCTGGATGCTCGTCGGTGCGCTCTTAATCGTCGCACTCGTCATTGGGGTGTTGAGTTACGCGTTAATGCGCTTACGTATCCGCGCTCGTTTGGCGTTGAAAGAAGCGGATCATGAATAAGGAGGGGGTAAGTATGAAACAGTCACTCTTAACCCTGATGTTGGGAACGCTTTTTGCCTTAACGCCTGCCGTGAGCACCACGTGGGCTGCTGACACGGCGAGTGCCCCGGCGGCGCCCGCCAACGCGGACACCAAGGCCGAGACGAAAGCCGACGCGAAGACCGCGGAGGCCGCGCCCGTGCTTCCCACGTTAACGCCGGTGCGTACGCTCACCAATGCGCCCACCGACACGTGGCCCGCTTGGGCAACGTTCCGGGATGCCGCCTTGGAAGGGGGCCGTGTGCTCGACAAAAGTGATGATCGCATCATCACCACGTCCGAAGGCCAGTCCTATGGGCTCTTCTTTGCGCTCGTCGCGAACGATCGCCCGGCCTTTGACAAGATTTGGAATTGGACGGTCGCGAACCTGTGCGCGGGCGACTGCGGTAAAACCCGCTTAGCGTGGCTCTGGGGAGCGAGCGAATCAACGAAAGCCCCCAAGAACCCGATCACCTGGGGCGTCATTGACAGCAATAACGCCACCGATGCGGACTTGTGGTTAGCCTATACGCTCTTGGAAGCGGCCGATCGTTGGCAAGAGCCCCGCTACCGTGAAGACGCCTTGGCGCTTTTGAACCGCGTCAAACAAGACGTGCGTGTGGTGCGTGGGATTGGGGCCGTGTTGTTGCCCGCCAACGTGGGGTTTGAAAAAAACGGCAACGTCGTATTGAACCCGAGCTACTATCCGATCTTCATTTTGAAGCGCTTAGAGGCGGTGGATCCGCTCTGGAAAGACGTGCGTGAAGGCTCCATGCGTGCCCTCATTCGCTCGGCCGAATCCGGGTTGTCGCCTGACTGGGTGGCCTTTGGTCAACGTTGGGGGACGCGTAACCGCGACGAAAGCTCCGAAGGTAGTTGGAACGCCATTCGCGTTTACTTATGGGCCGGGATGATGCCGCAGGACGATCCGGATGCGATTCGTCTGCGTGAACAGCTCGCCCCGATGGTCGACGTGACGAAGCGCCGCTTTGTGACGCCTGAGGAAACCGATACCGCGGCCTTTACGGTCTCGAAATCCGGTCCCTTGGCCTTTGGTGCGTGCTTACTGCCATGGGTCAAAGACGACCGCGTGGGGAGTTGGATTCGCACCGGGCTCGCGACCATGCCGCTCACGGCTGAAGACTACTACCGTAGCGTCTTGGCGCTCTTTGGAATGGGCTTTGACGAAGGGCGTTTTGCCTTTAGTCACGAAGGCCGTTTAATCCTCAAAGGGGATGAATAATCCCTACCCTTTGGCACGGGGGAGCCTCACGTCGGGCGTAGGCTCCCCGTAGCAGCGTCCAACCGGGGAAAGGCGCGCTCCTTTCCCCCTTTTCACGTTTTTCGACGCCCAGCATCTTGTCCGACGCGAAACCTAAGCCGATACCCCACCGATCGCTCACCTGGTCGTATCGGTTTAGGTTTCGTTTTGACCGACCTCCGCGCACGAGTACTCCGTTATGAAGCGTTTATTAGCGTTTAGTCAGCAGGTCTTCCCTGAAGATCGTCCCGTATTACAACGGGTGGCGAGTTTAGCCGAACGTCCCGAAGGACGCTATTTACTCGATGCGCTTCCCGCCGTGACCGCCCCCGCCTTTTTTATGGGCGGCGCGATTGATCCCGCCACGGCCCGCTTTGATCACCCCGAAGACTTTTTCTCGCAAACGCTCACCCTCACCCAGCCCTTTGCCAAAGAATTGGGGTTGAGTGTGGGGACGGGGCAGATTTACGCCCCCCAACTCTTTGCGACGCCCACCGATGTGGCGCTCTGGCAAGGGGCGCTCGCCAAATTGGCAGCGGGTGAACGGGAGGTGAGCGTCACGTTGCGCCTTTATATTGCGGGCGAAATCGTCTGGAGTGTGGTGCGTTTAGCCTCGTTGGTCGACGTGTTAACGCCGCAAGCCTCGGCGCGTCGCGATGCCACGCACACCCGCCCCGACGCGGCGCTCGACGCTCAGAGTGAGACGGAAGAGAGTGACGAGTCGATTCCCACGCTCACTCCCGAAGGGCTCAACGCTACCGAAACGCTCGCCGCGGGCGTTGCCGTCGATGCGCGCCAACCCATCAATGCGGGCGAGAGCGAAGCGGCTCAGCCCTCCTCAGCGCGCACCGCGCAGTACCCGCAGTCCTTAATGCCGGCGTACTTAGGGAGTTTTGAGCGACTCGATGTGCCCCAAATTGCGTTGTCGCTCCTTGCCAAAGTGGGCTTACGACCCGATGATTTGGCTGGGATTAGTAACGACTTAAAACGCTTAACCGAGCGCACCACCCTCGTGGTGAGTCTTACGGGCCCCGTGATGACCCGCTTTGGGACCTTAGCCGACTTAGTCAAACAACACCTCCCCGGGACCGACTGCCCGCTCGTCGCTCCAAACGTTTACTTTGGGTCCGTGTTGGTAGGACGGTCGTTAAAAACCACACCGGAGCGCTTGCGAGAAGTCTTAAGTGCTACGCTCGATCTGATTCGGGAGCGCTACGGCATTACGCTACACCCCGAAATTCATATTCTCTCGATTCCGATTGCGGAAGGCCCCGCGGACTTACGCGTGGCGGTACGCACCTACTTAGAGGCATTGGCCCAAGTGGAGCGTACTGCCGGTCGCCGCTTGGTTCCCAAACCCGTTACGGTGGCGCCTGGGGTGGCCCCCCTCATCACGCTCAATGATGTCGCACGCCTCACCGATGCGCTCGCTAACGACTTCTCCGGGATTCAACTCTTTACCCAATTGCAAGTGAATGCCCACACGGGCGAATACTCAGGCGCCGAATGCCTCGCGCGCTTAAGCGATGAAACGAGCCCCATGGGCCCTGGGCGCTTTGTGCCGTTGATCGAAGCGAGTCCGCTGGCGATTCCGTTTGGGCGACGTATCTTTGAGTTGGCGGTCGCCCTTGTGCCCCGCTTTCAAACGGCATTACGTACGTTGGAAGCCAACGAAACCCATGCGCAAAAGGCCACGAAGGCCACCCCAGTGGCCCCAGACGGCGCCCTGACGGGCCCCACGCCACGGCCGTTTCGCTTAGCGGTGAACGTATCGCCCGCGCAAACGGCGGACCTTTTTTGGGGCGACTTTCTTCGCCTCACACTCGACGCGGCGCAGGTCTCGGGCGAATACTTTGAGTGCGAATTAACCGAAACCACGCGGGCGCTCTCGATGCGCAACTTGGCCGACTGGATGGATGCGTGCCGCTCACTCGGAATCACCTGGTCGTTGGACGACTTTGGGATGGGCTATAACGGGATCGATATGATGCTCAAAGGCAGCTTTGAGACCGTGAAATTTGACCGTCAGTTTGTGGTCGAAGCCCTCGCCAGCCCGCAAAGCGAAACCTTCTTTCGTCATTTGATTCAAGCCTGCCGTGCCGAAGGGGCCCGCATTTGTTTAGAAGGGATTGAGGACCGGACGATTCTCGAACGGGTGCTCGTCTTTATGGCGGACGAATGGCAGGGGTACTATTTTTCGCTTCCCGAAGCGCCCGAGGCAACCCTCGCACGGCTCTTAAAACCCGTACCCACATTGCCCGAGAGCGTACAAGAAGCCCAGCGCGTCTTGCGTGGGGAATCGCTTCGTGCGGAAACCGGGGTGGCGCTGGAGGATTTCCACGCCGTGGGCGACCGGGATACGTTGGAAGCGCAGGGGCTCGATCGGGCGCCAGGCGGCCAGGCGCCCTACCGCACGGTGAGTTTCCGTCCGTTTTTAGCGGCCCTCTTCTTACCCTTAGTGCTCCTCTTACTGTTTATGATGGGGCTCTTTCTCACGTTTAATTCCGACGTCGAGAAGCAGTCCGCGACGCTCACCAAAGAAGCCGTGAGCCGAATCATTTCCGCACAAGCCTCGGCCGTGCGCGTCGAGCAACTGCGTAACGCGCTAACGACGTTATCCGAAACAAACGACAGTTTTCAGGCCCATAACGCCTACGAAGCGGCTAAAGCGCTACTGACCGCGACGACCCTTGACCCCCACGGGGAAATGCGTGCCGGGATGCAAAGCCTCCTGCAGACGGTGGAGACCGTCTGGGAACAGCGTCAAGCGTTTGATAAAAAGAGCCAAGAGGTCGACGAACTCTGGCAGACGCTCTACTACCGCATGATGACGATCTCCGCCCTCTCGGCAGGGGCCAACCCCGAGCAGCTCCCCTTAATCGAAGGGATTGCCAAGGAATTGTCGCTCCAAGGTGGGCAAATTGAAGCCATGCACCAAGTGGTGAGTCGTGCCATGGAAGGTTACGGGTACATGTGCTCGCGCAGTGTGATCTCCTCGCGCTTAGCGTTCACCGATGACCTGATTATTCAGTGCCGGCAGCTGCGTCGCACGGAAAACGATTTACACGACACGATTAATGACCTCGCCGCGATTCGTCGCACGTTTGCGAGCCAAATCCACTCGATGGATCGCGATGCGGTCGCCTTAGAGCAGCACTTCACCGACATTGAAACGCGTGACTTGATTTCGGACATTGACGTGGTGCAAAGCTTAACCGCTCGCTATCGCCCCTGGATGGCGCTCCTGATCGGTGCCGTCACGCTCTTGGTGTTGATTTCAGGCTTTGGGATGTTCTTCGTGGTGCGTCCGGTGGACCGTCTCTTAAAGGCCTTACGCGCCTACCGTCGACAAGGGATTAAACCCGCGGCCACGATGCGAAGCCGTATTCGTGAATTTAACGACATGATCGGCTGGTTGCGCCTCTTTGTGGAGCTGACCGACCAAGAGCAAGCCAAACGCACGGCGATTGCGAATAAATATAGTGAGCTACTCTCGGAAGCGCACCGCGACACCTTGACGGGCGTTGCCAACCGCCGCGCCCTCCAAGAAGCGCTCTCGCGTGGGGTGCCGCTCTTAGCCGATACGGCCGTCTTAATGATTGACATTGACCACTTTAAGGTCTTAAACGACACCCGTGGGCACCTCTTTGGGGACCGCATTTTGGCGGCCGTGGGCGATGTGCTTCGCCGCAACGTCTCCCACAAAGACAACGTGTACCGCTATGGGGGTGAAGAATTCTGCTTGGTACTCACGGGCGTGAGTGCCGAACAAGCGCAGGCCGTGGGCCGGCGACTCTTGGAAAAAGTGCGCTCGATTTCGCGCACGAGTGCCGAGAACGTGGCCCCCAACGTGGCCGAGGATCCCCTCACGATTTCGGTCGGGGTCTCAAGCGTCTTGGGTACGATTGGGGAAAAGCCCTTGGAAGTACTCATTAAAGAAGCCGACGAGGCGCTTTACCGCGCCAAAGATACGGGTCGCAATCGCCTCGCGGTCTATCGGGCCCGGCGTCGCGGCATGCGCCGTTCAGGCACAAACACGGAGCACTAGAAGTGACACCCCGATAAAGCAGTACCCAGTTAACCCATATATAATGAGGCAACTCAAGAGTAAAGCGTGAGGGCGGGCCTACCCTGCCCGACTGCGCTCGCTCTTTTTTACACGTCTATCGTGATTATTCCGTTATGACTGAGACAACACCCAACAAAACTTCGCGTGACACGTCCTCGCGTTTACTTCCCCGCTGGGAAGGCGCCGGGATTTGGAACCTCTACTTCTTAGGCAAATTTGCCCTCGCTCTGGCGGGCTATTTGACCCTCAACCCCGCTGCCAACGCCGCGCTCTTTGCCGCGGTGGTGTTCCCGTTACGTCTTCGCTGGCTCTCGCGGTTGCGCCACCTCGTGGCGGCCGTGCTCGGGTTCTTGCTCCTGTGGAGCGAAAGCTATCTGCCCGCGGGCGACGTGATTATGAAAAACGTCGACAATTTGGCGGGCTTTTCGGCTGCGTACCTGCGTGAACTCGTGGTCGGGTTTGTGAACCCCATGATGATTCTTTGGGGATTCGTGGGCTTTGTGGCCTGGTACTTCTTACGCGATTGGATTCGCTTCACGACGATCACCTTAGCGGGGATCCTTGTGTTGATTTTTCCCAATATCGCGACCCTCTTGCCGCAAGGGACCGTGGGAGGCAACACCGTAGCCCCCAATCAGGTGAGCGTGACGGCGGGGGCTGCCACCCAAGGCGCCTTGATGCCACCTCAGACCGAACCAGCCGACTCCGACGGGATGACCCGTTGGTTGACGGCCTTTCATCAGGCTGAAAAGTCGCGTCGTGCGAGCATTCCGTCCGAGCCGGTGGATCCGCAGAATTCGGGCAAGTTTGACATCGTGATGATCAATATCTGCTCGCTCGCGAACGACGACTTAACCGTGGCAGGCATGGACAAGGATCCCTTATTGTCGCGCTTTGACATTCGCTTTACGAACTTCAACTCCGCCACGAGTTACTCGGGCCCGGCAACGTTACGTCTTTTGACGGGCGCCTGCGGTCAGCCCTCGCACGCGGACCTCTATGAAGAACGTCGCCCCGAGTGCGAAGTCTTTAACCTCTTAGGTAAGGCTGGCTGGGAAAATCAGCTCTACTTAGACCATAACGGTAAGTACGACGACTACCTCAATAGTTTGCGCACGGTCGGGGGTCTGGAGCCTGAGCTCGAAGACCAGACGCACTACCATAAAGCGATGGAAGGCTTTGACGGTTCGCCCATTTACGCCACCAAAGACGCGATTGATAACTGGTTTAAGAACCACAATACGGAACAAAACCGTACCGTGTCGCTCTTTAACCTCATCACGTTGCACGACGGTACGCGTGACCCGAAGAGCCAAGATCCGATCGACTTTAAGCCACGTTGCGAACAGCTCTTCTCGGAATTGGGCGGGTTTATGGACCGCTTAGCCGCCTCGAAGCGCAAAGTGCTCTTTATCGTTGTGCCTGAACACGGTGCCGCGTTACGTGGCGACAAGGTGCAGGTCGCGAAATTGCGTGAAATTCCCAGCCCGAAGATTACGCATGTGCCCGTGATGGTGAAGTTCTTTGGCTTGCCCGACCCAAAGGCGTTTGGTCAAAAAGACAACCAACCTAAGGTGATCGACGATCAGGTGAGCTACTTAGCGCTAATGGAACTCGTGGGCCGTGTGATCAACTCTGGGGTCTATAGCGACAAACCCAAAGGATTGGACGGCAAACCGGCAACGCTGGAAACGCTGACAGCGGACTTACCCCAGACCTGGCCGGTCTCGGAAAATTCCAGCGCCCAAGTGATCGACAACTACCAAGGGAAAGCGTACTTACGCTTGAAGCAAGGTCGTTGGCTCGAATATAAGCAATAAGCCGCTCAGGCCACCACAGGCATAGCCAACGGGAGCTCCCACGTCGGGGCTCCCGTTTTCATTAGGGGACGTAACGAATCGTCGGACGGCGTGCGAGCGCGCTCAGCGCTATGGACAGGCGAGGCTCGCTTTAGGCGAAATGCCAAATTTGCGCTTATAGTCTTGGAAAAATTGCGACGTGGACGTGTACCCCAGCCCAAACGCAATGCGCTCGGCGCTCATCGAACCTTCGAGCACTAAACCGCGGGCCACAATCAGGCGAGCTTCTTTGCGGTACTGTAGGGGCGTGAGGCCCAACATCGAACGCGCGTGGCGCGTAAAGACCGAGGGCGTGAGCCCAATCTGTTCACTTAACGCCTCGAGGCTCACGTCCGATTCGGGCGAACGGGTAATCAAACGAATGCCTTCGGCCACGGCCTTAATGGTGGGGTTGGCGTCCCCATAGAGGGCCCAGAGCGTGGGCGCCCATGAGGACCCTAGGAGGGCCAAATAAAAGTAATCAACGAGCGTGTCGGCCTGCCGACGCAATATCGGGGTCTCCCCTTCGCGCTCAAAGCGTTCCATCAGCGTAAAGGCTTCCCAAAAGAGTCCCAACGTGCGTAAGGGCGCTGGCTCGCAGGTGACCGCACTCACGTCCGTGGAATAGACGGGCTCGCCCGTATAGGGCGGCAGCGTCGCCAAAAGGCGCATCATTCGATCGCGCTCGATCGTGAGTCCGAAGGTCCACATCGGCAAATTGGCCGCATCGGCGTCGATCTTAATCGCAAATTTTTGTTCAAACGCTAAGCGCAACAAGTCACCGCGCGTCGCCTCCACCCACGCCTCGCGTGAGCCCACCCGACGGCGCCCCGAGAGTTGCAAAAACAGCGTGGGTTCTTCGTGACCGCCGCAGAGCTGCTCGCAGGGCGCTCGACGGGCCACAAAGAGCCCCGGAATCGGGGTAGGAAACTTTCCCGTTTGTGGATAGCGCTCGGCAACGGCCGTCAAGAGTACGTCTAAGAGTCCTTCACGGGTCTGAGCGGGACTCCCGGCTGAGCTTGCAGGCAAGGTACGCACTTTGCTCATGGTTATATCACCTCCTCACGGATCAACCGTCGTCATGAGTCCACCGGGTGGGTCAGTGGGTCGCTCTCAGTAACGACGGCGGAATTTTTTCATACTGGAGACAATCACCCCGACAATCTGAAATCCGTCAAACTCCGTCGGACGAATCGTGGGGTAGTTGGCTGCCGCATTCTCGGAATGTAATTCTGGGCGCCCCTTCACGAGGCGAAAGCGTTTCACGGTAAACGCTCCGTCCACAATCGCCAGCACGATGTCGCCTGGGTGGGCGTCTTGGCTACGATCCACCACGATCAAGTCACCCGGGGCAATGCCCGCATCGATCATTGAGTCGCCCCCGGCACGTAGCACGTAGCAACTCTCGGGATGGGGACAGAGTTCTTCGGCTAAGTCAATATCGTCCACCGCAAAGTCGCTCGCGGGCGACGGGAAACCGCACGGTACGTTAAAGTCCGCCAACGGCATAGGAACCCCATTCGGGGCAGCCTCCGTCAGCGGCACCCCAACGTTCGCTAATAACGCGTCCAGTTGCGCTTCGGTAAGCGCCACGCGGGGGGATTGTGCTTGTGTCATAACCGTTTACTCTCGTTATTTATGCTATGTGAGGCCCTGAGCGTACGGCTTTTTGAAAAGCTCCCATCGGTAGAGAGCCAGGCGCCGTTGCCTCACCGTATCTTCGTGCCCATATTGTAGCGTGATTTGTGGAGAAGACTCTTCGTCAGAATTCCCTGCCAAGAGCGAATGCCCAGTGACCAAGGAATTGATGGAAAGCTTAGCGATCGCGTTGGTATTGCCCGATAACCGCTTGGATTAGGCAAAAAAATAGCCAAGTTCTTACGTTTCAAGAACTCAGCTTGATTTTAAGTGGCGGAAGGAGTGGGATTCGAACCCACGAATGATTGCTCATTGCCGGTTTTCAAGACCGGTGCATTCAACCGCTCTGCCATCCTTCCGGCGATACGGACTAGAAAGTATAGCAGAGGGAGAAAAGGAGCGCACGATGCACTTCCCCTCCTCCCTCGTTTTTGGTAGCACACTAGCCTAACGGCGCAACCTCGTGTGCTCTCCGACTCAGTGCGCATCCACCTTCGTGAAAAAGCCTTCTACAGGATCCAAATACGGAGACGGTCGGATGGGATAACCATAGTCATTCAGCCCATTGGGAATGAGCAACGTCAATCGGGATTTGGTTCGGGTAATGGCCACATAGAGACGTCGGGCCGCTTCTGCGTACTCGGTGGGCGACGCCTTAGGCCAAGGGTAGACCCCATCGCGTACGTCGTACACCAACACGTTATCGAATTCCAGTCCCTTAGCACGGTGCACCGTCGCAATGAAAACGCGCTCTTGAACAATTTCCGTCGAACACAAGTCCGCTTCTTTCAACGAACACAGGGGGACAAAGTACGCACGCAACTGTTGACGTAACGACGAGTGCTCACGTTTGTTCACCAACACCTTGTCGAGGTAATCCAAAACCAATGGGATTTTTTCAAGCAAATTGATGGTACTGGGATCGTCGCTCATACTCTTCGGAATCCGTTGGGCGCACGAAAATTCGCGAAATACCTGACGCAACATGGACTCATTGTGGCTGTCGCTTTGCAAATCGATGAGTTCGGTATGCGAGCGGTAGAGTTCGCCATAGGTAGAACGGAGTTTCGTCGCGATCCCCGACAACTTCACATTCGCCTTTAAAAAGGCCGCTTGCTTTTTAAGCACGGTGGGGGCTTGTTGGCCCATCCACCACAAAAGGACCGCATAGGGTTGGAAATAGTTGGGAACCCCTTCAACGGCTGGTAGATTGAGCGCCTGGCAATACGCACGAACGTTATCTAAAAGTTTAAGTGAAAAACTCGGGGTGCGACCAATGACTTGGCGTAGTTCAGGTTCAAACGTATGCAACAAATCGGTAAAAAGGAGTCGCTCCAAGCGCTCACGGCCCGACTCTTGCTCGGCTTTGAGAAGCATACTGCTATAGGTGGACACCAGATCGTCCGAAACCAAGATGACCTGCGAAGCGCCGCTAAACGCATAGAGTCGGTCAATATCCTCTTTGGTAAATCCTTCTGAGGTTTTGGCAGTTACCATGTCTAGACTGGCCGTCACCTTACCCGATGTGGGTTTGAGTTTGAGGGCACTCACCGAAGGCCGGAACGAGGGGGTACCCTTATCGGTCTTTGCGGCGACACGGCCTACGAGCCACAGCACCCACCCCTGTTCGGCGTGTTGATGAAGATCATCAATCACCGAGTGCGGTCCCTTGGGGTCCGTCAAATCGTAACGCATCCAGTCAAAGGGCAACCAGCAAGCGTCTCGGTATGCGCGCACAAAGAGTTCACGCAACGCTTTACGGCGAAACGTAGCATCCACGCTCTGCGCGACCTGTGCCCAAGCGTTCACCTGGGTGGGCGTATTGAGAACCGACAAATAGGCTTTGGTCGTCTTAACAATCGGATGATTAAACACATCCGCGCCTGACACTTTAAAGTGCCCGATGCCGTTTTCTTTGAGTGCCATACTTAATTGGTCCGCATCGGTATTGCGGGGGACCAGAATCGCGGATGTACTCGTGGCACTTGTTTTGTTCCAAGTCGCAATGGTGCGCACCACTTCTCGATCCATGCGTTGTGGATCACACCACTGCCAAGTGAGACTATCTTTGGGCTGGCGCCCCGCCACGACCGCCTCCGGTAACCAACGCGTGTTGCAGCCGAGCGTATCGCGTGCATAAACGTTAAAGAGTTCGAGCAGATACTTTGGCGAACGATAATTTTTATAGAGACGATGGACTTGGGCCCCCGACTGCGCCAATTGGCTCAAGGTGTGGAATTTCGCCCCTAAGAAGGAATAAATCGCCTGTTGTTCGTCGCCAAAGTACACCAGCACGCTCTGAGGGGTGTCAGGGTTCCAGAGACGCTTCACTAGGTCCAATTGCAACTCAGACAAGTCCTGTACTTCGTCAATCTGAATCCACGCGTATTGATGACAAAACTCAGCGTGCTCCTTGAGCGCACGATACGTCAAGGCGAGCATGTCATTGAAGTCAATGAGGCTGTTGTCCTTTTTGTAGCGACAATACGCCTGCGCGAGATTTTCAATTTCGGCGGTGTTCCACGCCCCAAAGCGATAGAGCTGTAGCTCTGCCAGGGCATCACGTTGTTTGGCCGAGACTCCCTCGGATAACGGTGGCAAAAGCGCTTCAGGGGCCCCCGAGGCGGCTAAATTTTGGCGAATTTCTGTCGTACAGACCCGACCCATGACCGTCTGCAGAATGCGCTCATCGGGCAAACTCGGTAAAAACGAGGCAATGATTTCCGTCACTTCATCTTCATCAATCACTTGTGTGCGTTCGTCCACTAGCCCGCGTTCGTAGAGAAAATGAGCACAAAATTTATGCAAATTCCCCACAAAGAGTCCCGACACGGCTCCTGAACTGCGTGCTTCGATACGCTCTTTCATGTTCATCGTGGCACGGTTCGTAAACGTCAAACAAAGCATGGAAGCGGGGGCTACCCCTTCTTGCATCGCGTGAATGACGCGCTCGGTTAGCACGGCAGTTTTTCCACACCCTGGGGGCGCTAACACCAAGTGGCGTCCTTGCGTGAGCGCAATCACCTTTTCTTGCTCCGCGTTAAACGTAGGACGTTGCTCGGGGGTTCGCACGGGTTCAACTTCGTAGGTCGGTAGCACAAATTCGGGATAAAGCCCTTTGGCGTTATTCAATTTATACAAGTCTTGCGCCACCACCCAGCAACTGCGAAGGACATCCTCAGCCAACTTCGCATCCTGCAACTTCAACATTTGCCCTTCGGAATAGTGCGCCCCTTGATTGCCTTGTCGGCGTAAGCGCCGATAGGCGTTTTGCACCTCGCTCGGTAAGCGTAAAAAGGCATTGGTGGTCATCATCGCCGCCAGCATCATCCGGGAATCCGTGATATGAAGGCGCTGGCGCAAAGCGCCTTCCGCAAAAACGCGCCCTTGTGCAATGGATTGGGCATAGTGCTCTTCCAAAAAGAGCGTTTCGACTTGTTCGCCAACGAGGGCAAGTTCAGAAAATCGGAGTTTTAGAGCATCAAAATTCATGGTGCGCTCGGTCTAAAAGTCAAGAGTCGATGGATTGGGTCCTATTGCGTGCTGTCAGAACGCAAACATAGTGCTCATTGTCTCACGAGACCCGCCTCGTCGAGAAGTCCCCTCACCAAAAAAGGGAACACAATTTTTGCGTTTTGACGACTGCCCTTCGCCAAAAGTCGCCACGCTCCTCATCACGAAAGCCTCATGATGGAATAGCAGCGCGGGAGAAAAAGGTGCATAATTTCAAAAAAAGAGCTTTTACGAAAACCCTTTCGGGCTTTCTCTTTGGAACCTTCTTCTCACGTCGTTAACACTTATGGCCCGCTACGCACTCATTGATGGCAATACGTTCTACGCATCCTGCGAACGTATCTTTCGCCCCGATTTGGCGAAGAGTCCAATCGTTGTGCTCTCCAACAACGACGGCTGTATTGTCACGCTCACCGCGGAAGCTAAAGCCCTGGGACTCAAACGTGGAATGCCCCTCTTTCAGGGAAAAGCCATTGTGGAAAAACACAACGTGGTGGTGTTTTCCTCCAATTACGAGCTCTATCATTCGATTTCGCAACGCATGATGCGCACCATTGCGAGTCTCGTGCCCCGAATCGAGCCCTACTCGATTGATGAATGCTTTGCAGACCTCACCGATGTCCCCATCGAAGGGGATGTGCTGGGGCAACGCATTCGTGAGCGTGTCCTTAAATGGGTGGGGATTCCGACCTGTGTGGGTATTGCCCCCACCAAGACACTCGCAAAACTCGCTAACCACCTCGCCAAGAAAGTCCCTGCGCTCAAAGGGGTACTGGATTGGGAGGCGCTCGGAGCCGAACGTCAAGCCAAGGCGCTACGCTGGGCCTCGATTGAGGATGTGTGGGGGATTGGTCGCTCGATGCGTACAACGCTTGAAGCGCACGGGGTGCACAGCGTGTGGGACTTTACCCAAATGGATGCGCGTTTGGTGCGTCGTCTTTTTGGGGTCGTAGGAGAACGGATTCACGCTGAATTGCGCGGCCTCGAAGCAATCCCCTTTGTGGAAGCGCTACCGCAGAAAAAACAAATCTGCCGTTCGCGCAGCTTTGCCCAACCCGTCCGTACCCTTGAGCCCCTGATCAGTGCCGCCAGCACCCACGTGGAGGAAGCGGCCGTCCTGTTGCGTGCGCAGCACAGTCTGGCCCGAACAGTATCGGTCTTTTTCCACACCAGTCCCTACCGGTTGGATTTACCACAGCACAGCGTATTTGAGGAAAAAACGCTGGCCTTGCCGACGGACGACACCAGTGTCTTAACGGGCGCGGTGTTGGATCTCATTCAAACGCATTTTGAGGCCAACCGTGGGTACCGAAAACTGGGCATTACGCTAAGCGGGCTCGTACCCGTACAAAAGGCGGGGGTCTTTGAGGCGCAAACCCTCTTTGATGACCCGAACGAAATCGAGCAGCGTAAACGACGCCACCAACTCATGAAGGTCATCGATGGAATTAACCGTCGGTTTGGTCGACATACGATTAGTCCCGCCAGCACCCAACTGGCGAGTGGCTGGGAAATGTTGCGGGCCCATAAAAGCCCCAACTACACCACGGACATCCGCGACGTGCCCGTTGTCTACTAGCGCCAACCAGTGGGCTTCTCTTCACCCGAAAACGCGTCAGAGAGAGCGAAAAACGCTCACACTAAACAACACTAAAAATAAAGAATTAAACCTTTTATTTAGGGAAAATAGAGAGCATCTTTGATTGCGAAAAAACGCGTCAATAAGTAAAAACCCGTATCAAGATTGTAAGCATTTTTTACAGATTTGCCCCCTTTCCGAGCGCTATCACTCCTCTTTTCCTAGGGTTTTTACTAACCCTCTCTGATCAAAATTTCTCGCGAAATCAGGCGGTTATATTCATGCCTTCGAGCGGTTTATTTCTTTTTCTCTCTTCAATTCTCAACTCGCACAAGGAAATTCACCCCATGTTGCACAGATGCAACATTTGAGCACTGGGAAAAATTTTTCGGGTACTGTATGGGCTTCGAGACAGACGCGCACAGTGATGTCACGAACATCCCTTAGAGCGCATTTTTATATAGGCAAAAACAAATGAAAAAATCTCTTCTTCTCTTGGCCCTCGGCGCTATGGGTTTTGGCGCTCAGGCTGCCTCGGTTACCCTTTACGGTACCGCTGATGGTGCTTTGTCCTACCAGTACAGCAAGCAGGAATTCAACGGTGCTTCCAACCGTGACCAGACCTACGGCTTGGAATCGGGTGCTTTGAGCTCCTCCAAGTTCGGCCTCAAGGGCGTTGAAGAATTGGGCAATGGCTACTCCGTTGGCTTCAAGCTCGAAAACGGTTTCAACCTTGACGATGGCAAGTTCAGCACCGGCGACCGCCTCTTCGGCCGTGAAGCTGCTTTGACCGTCGCTGGCCCGTTCGGTGAATTGGCCGCTGGTCGTATGGGCGCTTTGTCGTCTGGCGCTGGCACGTATGACATCTTCCAGGCGAACGCTGACGTGTTCGACGGTGGTGTTGGTACGATCGGCGCTGGCTACTGGAACGCCACTGGCCGTTATGACAACATGCTCACCTACGCTACCCCCGATATGGCTGGCTTCAAGGCTTACGCTCAGTACAGCTTTGCCGCTAACGGCACGGAAGACGGCAACGAACGTAACAACGATCGTTACTGGGGTGTGGGTGCCACGTACAACGTTGGCGCTTTGGGCTTAGTCGCTGTGGTTGACTCCGTCATGCCCGAATCCGGCACGGCTGATCACGACAGCTACACCGTCAGCCTCGGTGGTAACTATGACTTCGGCACGTTCAAGCCGTTCATTGGTGCCCAGTACGGCAAGCACATGTCCATCTTCGGTGTGTTGAACAACCATGCTGATGACGTCACCCGTGGCGACATCAAGGGCTACGCTGTGTCCGCTGGTTCGATCTTCAACACCAGCTTTGGCGAATTGTCCGCTGGCCTCTTCTGGGCTCGTGCTGATGGCTCCGCTCTCTACAACGAAAAGGCCACGACGCTTGACAACGTTGACACCTATGGCTTTGGTCTCGTGAACGCCTACCCGCTTAGCAAGCGCACCAAGCTCTACGCTGGTGTCGGTGCTTCCTACAGCCGTGGCGATGTCACCTACGGTGAAGCCACCAGCAAGTACAAGGAAACGAACGCCCAGGCCCTCGTTGGCTTGAGCCACCAGTTCTAATTTTCTGAACTGACTCGTTAATGTCCAAAAGGGAGGATCCACGCGGTCCTCCCTTTTTTGCTATCCTCAAGGGGTGGGGACACACGTTAGGGGATTGCGAGGCAGACGCCCCACAATCCCCCGCGTGTATCAACCCTAGCCTCAGCCCCAACTGCGTCGGCTAGGACCCCACAAGGAGAAGGCTCCCCTAAAGCCTTCTCCGCCCCTTGCTGGTGCAGGGTTGCACCAGCGAAGCTGATACCACAATACGAAAAGGCGTTCCACCTAATGCTTGCGTCACGCCTCGTTATCTTGCAATTCGACTATAACAGCTTTTGCAACCCTCACAAGATAGAGGAATTCTTGATGAGTTATATAGGAAATCTATCTAACTCCCCCCTCCCTCTCATCCCCCTCACACCAGCAAAATAAAAAACTTTTATGCTCATTCCACATTTAATCCATTCGCTAGTTAGAGTAGGTAACTGAAATTAGTTAGACTTTTAGCGAATTCATTTTCACCCACCCTTTTTGATCTTCCTCGATCCCCTTCCATCCACCCCAATAAACACAATCATTCCTCGTCAATCCAGTGCAAGTAGCTACCTCTGAGAATCAGTGTATAGATTAAAATTCACAAATTCTTCTTACGAAAAATTATTGCCCTGAAAATTAATGAATTATTTGATTTATTAAACCTTTTGGTCTGTATAATGCGACGCAAACCGTCCCAATAACTTTGCAGGGGACGGGTCAATTATTGACATGAATCAACAATAAAATCTTTTCTTTTCCCCACTGAAGCATTTCGCTACTTATTACGACTCCGAGCATTAATAAGATTTTGATGTTTGACAACACTTGTCCGTTCATCCCCACCGAAAAACCCTTTTTCCGTTTTTTCGCCTGTCCCGGTACTCGCCAAAAATTCCCCTAAAGACCTAAGTATTAGGAATTACCCTTCTTTGTGAAAAACCGCACAGATCCCTACGACGGAAAGCTCGACAATGGGTCTCACGCCAAGCACGATGACCACACGGTTTGGATTGCCGATTCACGTAAGCCCACCGTGCGAAACACGCCTGGCATGGACCTCAATCTTTGGAGAAATGACTATGAAACTCAATCGTCGACAGTTTTTAGGTACCGCGGCCGCCGGAGCTGCGGTCGCGAGCTCCCCACTCGCGATGGCTGCGGTGAAAACGCAAAAAGCGGACCTCGTGATCGTTGGGGGTGGCTTAGCTGGCCTCTGTGCTGCCTACGCGGCGGTACGCAAGGGGGTCAAGCCCATCGTATTGGAAAAGCTCAAATTCTTGGGAGGTGCGGGGCTCTTCCCCGAAGGTTCGTTGGGCGTTAATACGCGCTACACCAAGTCCCATGGCATTACGACGACGGTTCAACAAGTGCTCGACGCCGCACTTCAGTACCATCATTTCCGCTGTGACCCGGCCGTCTTGCGCGTTTTGATTGAGCAGTCCGCGCAGACGATTGACGATGTGGAAGACTTGGGGATTCAATTCCGCGGCATCCGTACGATGTACCCGAAGGAAGAATCCTTGATGACGTGGCACCTCTTTAAGGGCGGTTGCGCCGAAGTCTGTGCCAAGTTCATTGAACAGATTAAGCAACGCGGTGGCGAATTGCACACCAACACCACCGTGACCAAATTGATCATGAAAAACGGCAAGGTCGCTGGCGTGGAAGCCTCGAGCACGACGGGTGACAAATGGGTGATTGAAGCCAAGAAAGTGATCATCGCCACGGGTGGCTTTGCTGCCAACAAGGCCATGATTGCCCAGCACGTCTTTGACTCCTCCGATTTGGGAGTTCAGGAACCGATTTGGTTGCGTGGTCCTGTGGTGGACGGTCGTACGGGCGATGGGATCAATATGGCTCGTATGGTAGGCGCTGGGATTAAGGGGATGCACACGGTCGCGGGGAATGCTCCCTACCTCCCCGATGTGCCTCCGATCAATCAATTCTCGGGTCCGGACGAATTAAAGCAAGGGCGTTGCGCCTTGGCACAGCCGTGGCTCTGGGTCGATCATACGGGACGTCGCTTCTTTAACGAATCGCGTGGCTCGATCTTCGTCGACGTCTATAACGCCATGACAAGCGCGGGTGGCGTGTCCTACACGATTTTTGACCAAGCGAAGATGGATAAGATGGTCAACGAAGGCGCTGTGCTGCCCTTTAATGCGATCGTGCTCGCAGGCGTACCGCTCAAAGCCCTACCAAAGACCTGGGAAATGGGTATGCAACGTGGCTGGGCCTTTAAGGCCGACACGATTGAAGAACTGGCGCAGCAGATCGGTGTGCCTCCGGCCAACCTGATGGATACGATGAAGAAGGTGAACAAGTATGCCGAGGATGGCGTCGATCCGGAATTTGGCCGTAACCGTGAACACTTGGTGAAGTTTGACCTCCAAAAAGGGCCTTACTATGCCTTAAAGGCGATCCGTTGCTTCTTCCTGACATTGGGTGGCGTGACGGTGACGCCGAACTTTGAAGCCAAGACTCCGCAGGGCGACGTGATTCCTGGGCTCTATGTCGTCGGTCAGGATATCGGTGGACTCTATGACTCGAGCTACGACTTACGTTGCGAAGGCTCCGCGTCTTCCTTTGCCATGACGTCTGGCCGTGTCGCTGCCCTACATGCCATCAAAGCGATTGAAAACGGCGTATAACACGAAAAAACCGCTTTGGGCTACTGAGACAATGTTTTTTAGCCCATAGTCCTCTTTAGCCAAGTCAGACCGTTTACACTGACTTGGCTTTTTTGTTCTTTTCGATAATCAAATTCTAAGATGATGAGACTAAAATAGTCTTTCCTCTCACCCTAAAAGATCGGAGCCTTTTGGGAGGAGGAGCCGAAGTGCTGGCGGTATATGTCAAGATACTTAAAGATTTTTTTGGGGGACAAATTCCCCTTCATTCAATTTTAAAAGCGCTCGCCGCT